>Ga0209591_10001562_pt1 | contig 28078 bp, 26 predicted proteins | sample MAT01_FD_187207 | JGI IMG/M metagenome (GOLD analysis project Ga0209591, IMG submission 187207) | Freshwater microbial communities from Lake Fryxell liftoff mats and glacier meltwater in Antarctica - MAT-01 (SPAdes) (version 2) | ecosystem: Environmental > Aquatic > Freshwater > Ice > Liftoff... | reverse complement strand
ACACGCCGCCGGCGCACAGATCGCGGCAACCTGCGTACGCGACGCCAAGACCGGCGGCGCGTGCACCAATCCGTCGATCAGTGTCAAGGCGAGTAGCTCGCGATTCACTCCCGCGCGCAGTGCGGTCGCCGGATCGAGCAGCTGCCGACGCAACAGCCGGTAGTGCTCTACCGTAATCGCCACGCGCGGGCGCCGGTACATGTTCTCTGACAAAAACTCGACCGCCGCCGCGGTGTCACCCACCGCCAACGCCGCGGTGACAATGCGCTGTTGCAGCGCCGAATCCGGTGCGTTGCGAAACTGCCGGCGGATTGAATCACGCACATCGATGGATGCATCCACCCGCAGTCGAGCGAGCGCTGAATCGAGAGCAGCTGGCCTTGACGGCGTTGGCGCACGACCCGTCCGTACCATATCGAACGGCTCACGCACGATCGGCGGCGACAGTGAATCGCGCAACGTCACCTCTCGCGTGCTGAATACATAAGCAGGCAGATCAGCGCGCCCACCGTAGCCATCCTCTACCTGCCGGCGCCCGCGCAAACGCACGGTGTCGTGCATCATCACCGTACGCCGCGTGCCGAGATCGACCACGCGCGTGCCAACAATGGTTCCGCGCATCACCTCGGACGATGCCGCGACGACGGTCGTGTACCTCGACGGTAAGAGGCTGCGTTGCGTGTACACAATGGTCGTGCTATCACGAACGACCCGCACGGTTCGCCCGTTCACCACGGAATCACGCAGCACGCGATAGCGACGAGTCGCGTCGACTCGCAGCGCGAGGCGCCCTGCACTATCAGCGAAATGCATTTCTCCGGGGCCGTCCGGCAGTCCATCAAATGCGGCGGCAAAGGTCACGGCGGCAAGCATCACCTCATGTTGCGCTGCCCGATCCGCATCGGCGACCGGAAGCACCGCCCAATCTCGGAAGCGCAACATGCTATCACGCAGTCTTGAGGGCGATGCCGACAGGATTGGTACGCCGACCCGGTCGTTTGCTACCGGGAGTCGCAGCACGCCGTCCACGTAATAGCGCATCCCGGCATCGCCTGGCATTCTCGCAATCAGCGCTCCGCCCACGATAGAGTCGACGCGCACTTGCCACTGGCTCACCTCGGGTGCCGCGTGTTTCGCGTACTGCTCGTTGACGGCGGATGTGGTGCGCCGAGTGGCGGTCAACGTGATAACGGGCTCACGCCTCGCTGCGGTTGGCGTCGGCACCTGTTGCGCGCGCGACTCGGCGGCCAAGGCACACAAACTGACCACGACGATCCCATGGCGCCACCAACGGAATCGCGGTGATACCGCGTGCTGCTGCATGTCCATTCTTAAGCAGACCTCCACCATCCGCCTGCCATTCGACGCGCTGCAACACAGCGTGGGCTGCTGGTGCATGAACGGATCCCGAGCTGATCTACGACGTGGTTCATGGCCTCGGTGACGTCCTCTGGGGCATGTCGGCTCAAATACTCAGCCAACGCCTCGGCAGTAAGCTGGCTGTGCGATTTCCGCGCGCGCTTGGCTTGACGCTCGGCCGCGAGGAACACAGCGTCCGGATGCGAGACAGCGGTTTTCATACTATGAGCATAACTCCGTCGAATCCCGCCGCAAGAACTTCGCCACCCGTTGATTGCCGAACGGTGGCACGTGCAAGGCCCTGCCACGGTGAACGTCCGCGAAGGTTGCGTCGGCAGGCTTCCGTGCAACCACACCCGCGAGTACGCTATGACGGTGAACAACGCCCCGCCGAGCACTCCGAACCTGAGCGACGCACACCGCGCCACGCTCGCTGCGCTTTCCCGCTGCATCCTGAACGGAGCACCCCCTTCCGGGGAAACGCCGAACGAGTTGGCCGTGCGATGCGATGCGCGGGTGCGCGCGCTGCCGCCGCATCGCCTGGCCATGCTGGCGCAAGCGCTCGATGCACTGGGCGGTCGTACCGCCGTCTTTCAAGCCATCGGTCGTTTGTCGCGATTCGCTTCCCTGTCGCTGGGACAGCAGACGCGTTGCTTCGCCTCCTGGGGCGAATCCGCTTTGCCAGCACTGCGTTCGGCGCATCAGGCCATTCGCCAATTAGTGATGGTGGTGCACTACAGTCACCCGGCCGTGACTGCCGCGATTGGCTACGACGGGCCGCTGCATCTGCGCTCGCCGGGCGGAGACTGGGAGGGACCGTTGCCAGGTACGCCGAGCGCACACGAACCCGTTGCGCGCGGCCGCAAAGAATTGCCCGGGCTCATCGCTCCGGATCCTACTCCACAAGGCGTTGTGCTCGCTCACACCATTGAGCGCGACGTGCACCGCTCAGCCGATGTGGTCGTGATCGGCAGTGGTGCCGGCGGTGCCGTAACCGCCGCCCTCCTCGCTGAAGCGGGATTCGACGTGGTCGTCCTGGAAGCGGGGTCGTATCTCACGCGATCTGATTTCAACGAAGACGAAGCGCAGCTCACCGAACGGCTCTACGCCGACGGCGCGTTGCGGTCCACCACCGACGGATCGGTGGCGATGCTGCAAGGCGCCACGGTGGGGGGATCTACCGTCGTCAATTGGATGATCATGTTGCGTACGCCGGATTACGTGCTGCACGAATGGGCGCGTGATCATGGCGTGTACGGCATGACGCCGGCCGACATGGCACCGGTCTTTGATCGTGTCGAGCGCGACGTACACGCTCGCCTGGTGCCCGACGACGCCCACTCTCCGAACAACCGCCTCATTCTTGACGGCGCGCGGGCGTTGGGATGGCGCGCGTCATCCGCAAAGATCAATGCCGACCAGTGTGTGCGCTGTGGCTTCTGTGGCCAAGGGTGTCGACACAACGCCAAACAATCCACCCTCCTTACCTACATCCCACGCGCCTTACGCGCCGGCGCCACGTTGTATGCAGATGCCCGAGCCACGCGTATTGATGTGCTCGAACGGGAGACCGGCGCACCGACACCACCACGCAAACGGGTCACGGCGCAGGTCGGCAGCTGGCGTGACGGCCGGCCGACACGAACGCTCACGATCGATGCTCCACTCGTCGTATTGGCCGGTGGCGCAGTCGAAACGCCGGCCCTCTTGCAGCGATCGGCGCTGGGCGGTGGCGGTGTGGGCGAGTGGCTGCGCCTGCACCCAACCACGGCGGTCACGGCCCTCTACGATCGCGACATCGTCTCGAGCAGTGGAATCTCACTATCCACGATGTGTGATGAATTCATCCAGTGGGAGAACAGCGATTACGGATTCTGGATCGAGTGCCCACCCATGCAGCCCTCGTTCGCCGCTGCCGCCCTCCCGAGCTTCGGACTCGCACACGCCGCACGAATGCGGGCCAGCAAACAGCTCGGCGTCCTGATCGCGCTCACCCGCGATGGCGCCGAGCGCGGCCATTCGAGCGGGCGCGTATGTGTGGATAGCGCAGGCCGAACGCAGATCTCGTACCGGCTGAGTCACCAGGATCAGCGCCGAGTTCGTGCGTCGCTGGTGGCCGCCTCCAAAATCCATCTGGCCGCCGGTTCCACGTCGATCCAAACGATGCACAGCGAACCCCTGACCATCAGCTCGGAACGCGATCTGTTACAATTGGACTCCGCGAGTCTTGCCCCCAACCGTATAGCGCTCTTCTCGGCGCACGTGAATGGGACCTGTCGCATGGGTGTAAATCCACAACGGTCGGGTGCCACGCCGGATGGCGAGCGCCACGGGGTGCGGGGCCTGTACATTACCGACGGTTCGTTGCTGCCAACGTCGCTGGGGGTCAATCCACAGGAGACGATCATGGCGGTAGCAACGGTGCTGGCGGAACGGATGGCGACCCGACACGCCGGTCTCACGCGCGCGTAGCAGCGCTGCAGGATCGGCACGACTCCTACGGATAACACACCCATGAGCGGGAAAGGCGACAAGAAGAAACGGCGGGCCATCGACGCATACGGGCGACTCCAGCGCGCAGCCGGTTTGGCGTCGTCACGCGTCGAAGCAGCCGTCCATCCGTTCGGCCTGTCGGCCTCGCAGTTCGGAGTGCTCGACACACTGCACACGCGCGGATCCGTGCACCAACAGGAGTTGGCGGAGGCGCTTGGCCGTAGCAAAGCACAGATGACGGCCATTATCGACGCGCTCGAATCGCGCGCGCACGTGCGGCGCGAACGGCATCCTACCGATCGCCGATTCATCACCGTGCATCTCACCGAGGCGGGTGCGGCGCTCCTCGCGCAGGCCACGCCCGCACGAACGGACGCGATTGTTGACCTCATGAGCGAGCTGACCGGCGAGCAGCGCGCGCGATTAGCGCGCTTGTGTCGGCGATTGCTGCGCACGCTCGACCCCGCCGAGGCGGAACGCGAAACGGCTTCCGAGGCCGACAGCGCAGCGGATGACGCGCTCGACGCCGACAACGACATCGAAAGCGGCCATGACCGTGAAGACCATGCCGACAGCGCACCGGCGACGACCGAGGTGTCGCCTGCGCAAGACGCGGCACACGTGCACGCACCGAACGACACCACCCTCCACACCTGACCCCTCTCGCAATGGCCGGCCGTCATTTCCTGCAGATCCCGGGGCCCACGCCCATCCCTGACCGTCTGCTGCGTGCGATGCATCGCGCAAGCGAAGATCATCGGTCAGCGGCGTTCCCGACACTGACGCGATCGATCCTGTCGCGACTCCCACTCGTGGTAAACCAGACGACCGGTCAGCACTTTGTGTTCCCTGCGTCCGGGACTGGCATGTGGGAGGCCGCCTTGGTGAACACGGTGGAGAGTGGCGGGCGCCTGCTCGCGCTACGCTACGGCCAATTCTCGCATCTGTTTATCCAAACGGCGCGTAACCTGGGGTATGTCGTGGATGTGCTCGATGTACCATGGGGCGAGTCGGCATCGCCCGCGTTGGTGGAAGCCGCGCTGGCTGCCGATAGTGCGCATGACATCCAGGGTGTTCTGCTCGTCCACAACGAAACCGCAACCGGCGTAACCAGCGACGTAGGCGCCATTCGCGCCGCCATGAATCGCGCCAGGCATCCCGCGCTGCTCTACGTGGACGGGGTGAGCTCGATCGCCAGTCTCGATTTCCAGTTTGATGCATGGGGCGTTGATTGTTCGATTGCGGGCTCGCAAAAAGGGTTCATGCTGCCGGCCGGACTCGGGATTCTCGGGATGAGTGAAAAGGCGATCTCGCGGGTGGCCACCACGCATACGCCACGCTCGTACTTTGATCTCCGGCCAATGATGGACCAGAATTCGCGCGGTTACTTTCCCTACACGCCAGCGCTGTCGCTGCTCTTCGGGCTGGACGAAGCGCTCACCATGCTGCTTGACGAGGGAATGCCGGCGGTCGCGGCGCGTCATCGTCGCATGGCGGTGGGCGTACGCGCCGCCGTCGCCGCGTGGGGACTGCGCGAGGTGGCCAAGCGCCCGGAGATTGCCTCGAACACGTTGACCGCCGTGCTCACGCCGGAAGGGATCGACGCAGGCGCCGTGATCCAGACAGCGTTTTCCCGCTACGATGTGTCGCTTGGTGCAGGTCTTGGTGAGTTGGCCGGCAAGGTGTTCCGCATCGGACATCTGGGCGACATGAACGCGCTCACATTGGCCGGTGCGTTGAGTGGCGTCGAGATGGCGCTGGTTGACGTAGGCGTGCCACTGGTCCTTGGGTCGGGTGTAGGTGCAGCACTCAACACGTGGCGCGTATCGTGAACCGGCGCGCACGGCGCGGGTGCACGAGGAGCAGCGTATGAGCGCGAAGCCATCGATCGTGGTGACGCGTCGTTTGCCCGAGCCGGTCGAAGCGGCGATCGCCGAGCGGTACGACGCGCGCTTTAACCGGATGGATATCGCGCTGACCGACGAACAGATGGTGCAGACACTGCGCAGCACCGACATCGTGCTGTGTACGGTGACCGACAAGATTCGCGCCGAGATGTTTGATGCCCGTGTACAAACACGATTGCTGGCCAACTTCGGCGTGGGCGTGAATCATATTGATCGCGACGCCGCGCGGCGGTCTGGCGTGATGATCAGCAACACGCCGGATGTCCTGACCGACGATACCGCCGACATAGCGTTGGCGCTCATCCTGATGACGATGCGGCGTCTTGGTGAGGGCGAGCGGCACCTGCGCACCGGCGCGTGGTCGGGGTGGCGCCCCACGCACATGATGGGGCGGAGTCCGCACGGAAAAACGTTGGGGATCATTGGCTACGGTCGGATCGGTCGAGCGCTCGCTCGGCAGGCGGCGAGCGCGCTGGGCATGCACGTCATCTACTTTGCACCGCGCGATGTGCAGGTCGACGACGCGTCGACCGCTGGCCCCGCGAACGCCGAGCGAGTGGCCACAGTTGAAGAGCTGTTGCAACGCGCTGATGTCGTCTCGCTGCATTGCCCGTCAACGCCGGACACGCGGCATTTGATCAATGCCGAACGACTGGCGATGATGGGCCCCACGTCGTATCTGGTGAACACCGCACGCGGGGATATCGTAGACGAGTATGCGCTCACGGCGGCACTGCGCAACGGCACCATTGCCGGGGCGGGGCTCGACGTGTACGAGTGGGAGCCCATTGTCGTCGCCGAACTCCGTGAGCTGCAGCGTGCGGTCCTCTTGCCGCATATGGGCAGCGGCACCATCGAAACGCGCACGGCGATGGGGATGCGGGCGTTGGCGAACATCGAGGCCTTCGTGGCTGGCGAGCGTCCACCTGATCTGGTGGAGTTCTGAAGTGCCATTCGTGATACCGACACGATGACAGCGATTCATGCAGGACTGCTGGATGACACACTCGAGCAACCCGTGCGGCCGCTGTTCGTTGGGTCGCTGGAGCACTATCCTCAGGTGCGCTCGCGTTTCCTCGAACAGACACACGACCTCGTGGTGTGTTTGCCGCCCGAGTATCATGTCGATCCGGATCGTCACTATCCGGTGTTGTACCTGCATGACGGACAGAATGTGTTCGACGATTTTCCCATGTCCCCGTTCGGGGTGCAATGGGGCGTTGACACCACCGCCCGTGCGCTCATGCATGCGGGCATCATCGAGCCGCTGATTGTGGTCGCCATCGGGAACGCCGGACGTGACCGCATTGACGAGTATACCCCGACGCGCGACAACGCCCACGACGCCGGCGGCATGGCGGATCGGTATGGACAGATGCTGGTGTATGAGATCAAGCCGTTCATCGATCGTCGGTATCGCACCCGTCGCGGCGCGCAGGACACCGGCCTCGGAGGCAGCTCGCTCGGTGGCTTGTTGACGTTGCATCTGGGGCTCACGCATCCCGCAGTGTTCGGAAAGCTGGCGTTACTCTCGCCATCCGTGTGGTGGGATGATCGCTGGATCGTGCGTCAGTTGAATGCGTCGGACGCACAACGTCCGCCGCTGGCAATCTGGCTTGACGTCGGGACCGGAGAACAACGCATGCTCAAGGGCACGCAGCTGTTGCATCGCATGCTGCTCCGCAAAGGATGGCAGGACGGGGTCGATGTGCAGTATCTGGAAGAACCGGGCGCTCTGCATGACGAGCGTGCGTGGGGGCATCGTACGGGGCTGTTCTTGCACTTTCTCTTTCCTGCGCAGGCGCAGGCGCAAGGGGCGTAACATGTGGATGCCATGGCGGTAGCCGTGCCAGAGGGCTTTCGCGGATTCCCTCCACGGGCGCTGACCTTTCTCCGGGGGCTGGCCAGGCACAACAACAAGCCATGGTTTGAGGCGCATCGCGACGACTACGACAACGCGTTGCGCGCGCCGATGCGTATGCTCATTGAAGACGTCGATGTGAAGCTCGCGCAAATCATTCCTGAAATCACCGGGACGCCGAAGAAGTCGATGTTTCGCATTCATCGCGACGTCCGGTTCTCAAACGATAAGTCCCCATACAAAACCAACGCCGCCTGTTGGTTTTTTCATCGTGATTCGGGCGGTGGCGTGGGAGGTGAAGCGGTGCACGGTGGTGCCGGCTTCTATTTTCACCTCGCGCCGGATGGAATTTTTTGCGGTGGCGGGATCTGGATGCCGCCACGCCCGGCGCTGGCGAAAATTCGCGAATGTCTGGCCGATGACTACGACGGCTTTCAAAGCATCGTGTTACAGAAAGCGTTCGTCCGGCGATTTGGGACGTTGGACACGGAGGGCATGTTGAAACGCATGCCGCGGGGATACCACGCCGATCATCCGGCCGCCACTTGGCTGCGCTTCCAGTCCTTTACCGCCGGCTGCCCGCTGACCGTGGAGCAGGTGCAGAGCCCGAAGCTTCCCGATACGCTGGCCAAACAGTACGCCGTGCTGACGCCGTTCATTCGCTGGCTGAACAATGCCTTGGGACTCAAGCAGAGCGCGGGGCGCTAGTGGTTCGCGATTCCGTCGGCGCCGGTGGGTACCGCCGACGGCGTCCCGAGGCAAGATTGCCTGCCATGCCGAAGGGGCTCAAGCTCACGCTGGACATTCTGATAGGCGCCGTCGCGCCGGTCGTGATTCTCAAGTACGGTACCGCACCGCTTGGAACGCTGCCGGCGTATCTCTTGGCCGCGCTCGTTCCCGTGGCGTGGGTTTTGCTGGATCTCTTGGTGTTCACGCGCCGATTCAATTTCATCTCGGCGTATGGCGGCCTTGGTGCGGTGATGCGCGGGGCGCTGGCCTTTTGGTATGTGGACGGCGCGCTCTTTGCCTTCAAGGACAGCGCCAGTTATCTGCTGGCCGTGTTGTTGTTTGGCGGGTCGGCGTTTCTGGCTAAGCCCGTGACCCGCGCCATTGCGCTGCAAGGACTTGATCCAGATACGCCAGAGAAAGCTTCAGCTATGGATCGGCTGTTAGGCGAGCCGTCGGTGGTTCGCGCGCTCAAACAGGCGGCACTGCTCATTGGGGCCACGAACCTCGGTGCTGGCGTGGTGAACTACGCCATCAACTACAAAATGGTGTTGGCCAAATTCGGCACGCCGCTGTTCAATGATCAGGTGGCCAACGTCAACGCGATTACACGCATCGTGTTGGTGCTGCCCGATATGCTGGCGCTGTTCTTCGCCTTTTCGTTGATGTACAAAGCACTGTACGCGCTGCTGCCAGCCGATGAAGGCGCCGATCCGCATGCCGGCGATTTCTGGGAGTTGGTGAAGCGTCGCGAGGATGCGATGGCGATGGTGCGCACGGGTGATCATCCCACGCCGACAGGGTCGGCGGCCGTACAGGGCCAAGCCAATCGGCAGGCGCGCGAGGAGTTCGGGCTGCGGTAGCTGGGCCGCGCTCCTCTCATCGCCGTCGCGACGCGCCTCCGTGCACCCCGTGACCTCTGTGATTCCGTCCTGTCGGTGCGCCGCCTCAAGAAAGGTGCCGCACCTGCCGCACACGCGAACGCTAGCTGCGCGGCGGATTCATGCCGACGGCGTGTTCACGCACGGAGACCATGATGCGCGCCATGTCATCCTGGTAGCGCGCTCGTTCCTCGTCCGTCCACAAGTCCACTTGGTGCGCTGCGCGGATCGACGCGAGCATTTCGTCAATGAGTTCACGCAGACGTGGATTGGTTCGACGTTCGGAGCCGTTCGGGCCGGTGTAATGCGAAGAAGAAGTGGTCATGCGCTCAAATGTCCCACCTGCGCGCCACAAGGACAAGCGCGCGATCCGTCACATTTCAACACTCAAGCGAACTCAGCCATACGGTTGGCAACCCTACTCCGTATCGTCATGCAACATGCGCACGGCCGGAGTCTCAAGGTCATCCATCTGCCCGCTCTTCGCCGACCAGACAAATGCGAACACCGCACCGCCAACGATGAGCATCGCCAACGGAACAACGATGTACAGGACACTCATGATGCACTCCGTACACGGGCACGAGAGAACGACCGTCCATACCACGAGCCAAGGATAACGGTCAAGGAACTGGTCGGCATGAGTACCGCCGCAATCAGGGGATTGAGCACACCCAGCATCGCCAGCGTTGCACCGATCATGTTGTAGCCGATTGAGAATCCGATGTTCCGTCGAATGACGCGCAGCGTGTTGTGTGCACCACTGGTCAATTCGACGAGTCCGTCCAGGCCTGGGCGTGTGAGATACACATCTGCCGCACTGAGGCACGCTTCGGCGCCACCATGCACCCCAATGCCGACGTGCGCCGCGGCGATGGCGGCCGCGTCGTTCACGCCGTCTCCAACCATCACCACGCGTCCGCGCAGCTTCGCGCGTTCCACAAAGGCCAGTTTCTCCTCTGGTGACGCGGCCCCGATCGCGTCGCCCGCCGCGAAGCCGAGCGACGCACCCACCGCATCGACAACCTCCTGCGCGTCTCCGCTCAGCATGATCGTCTTCCAGCCTGCTGCGCGCAGCGTCTTCAGCGATGCAGCGGCGTCGGCGCGCACACGGTCGCCGAGCGACGCGGCGGCGACGATCTGTCCATCGATCGAGACAAAGACCGGCGTCAATGTTCGGTCCATCGATCCGATGGCGTCATGCAACGCCGGGACAATCGGAACAGCGCTCCCGTTTGCAGAATACCCCACAAAACGTGGCGATCCGATGCGCACGGACGACCCGTCGACGGTGGCCTCCATTCCGCAGCCCGCCACATGCTTGACGTCGTGCAGCACGTGACGCAATGCGCCCTCCGCATGCTCGCTGAAGGCGCGCCGGAATCCGTCGGCCAACGGATGCGAGGATCCCGCTTCGAGCGCGAGCACTACGGATTTCAGACGCGCATCACCAACCCACGAGACCAGCTCCGTTGTGCCTTCCGTGATGGTGCCGGTTTTATCGAGTACCAGCGTGGCTGGCGTCGCCAGCAGCTCCAGCGCATCACCTCCCTTGATGAGGATTCCCCGGCCCGCCGCTCGACCTACGGCGACCGTAATCGCCAGCGGCGTTGCCAACGCCAATGCACAGGGACACGTCACGATGAGCAAGGCAATCGCGTCGTCCAGCGCGTGCGCGGACTGCATGCGCCACTTCACCAGCCACGTAATCGCTGCCGTCGTCAGCACGACGGCCACGAAGATGCCAGCCATGCGATTCGCCATCTGGACCACTGGCGCGCGCCGCCCCGCACTCTCCGCAACCTGCTGCATCAGCTTGGCAATGCGACTCGTTTCGCCTGCCTGTTCGACAAGCACGCGGAGCGGCGCCTCGATGTTGTGTGTTCCGGCAAAGACGCGCGCCATGGTCCCCACGGACACGGGGCGCGACTCGCCTGTAAGGAGCGCCGCATTCACCGACGAGGATCCTTCGATCACCACACCATCGGCGGCAAAGCTCTCGCCCGCGCGCACATCAAGCACCATGCCGGGAAGCAAGGCGTCCGCGGGGATCTCGTGAACACCCTGCGCGTCGACAACGCGCGCCCTGACCGGTGCGATCGCGTGCAACAGCTCCGCCGCATCAGCCGCCATACGCTGTCCGCGCTGCTGGAGAAAGCGGCCCACCAGTAGCGCAAAGATCAGCAGAGCCAAGCCATCAAAATAGATCGGCCCGCTATCGGCGACCGTATTGATCGCGCCGCGAATCAACCCGGCCGCCAACGCGATGGCAATCGGCAGGTCCATATGCAACGCGCGCGTACGGACCGACGCCCACGCGCCGGTAAAGAAGACCCGCCCCGGCCACACAAACGCCGGGATGATCAGTCCGAAGCTGATCCACCGAAAAAAGCGCGTGAGCGATCCGTCCATGCCATTTAACTCGCCGCTATACAGCGCCAACGCAGCCAGCATGACGTTGATCGCGATCGCGCCGGCAATACCGATCCGCATGAGCATCGCGCGATCCTCGCGCGTCCGCATGGCATCGCGCGCCACGCCGCGGAACGGGTGTGGCGGATAGCCAAGGCTGGCCAAGGTCGCGGCAACGGCAGAGAGCGAAACGGCCGCCGCGTCCCATTCAACCACGGCTCGCGACCGACGAATATCCAGCTCCGCGCGCACGACGCCAGAAACGATGAGAGGCACCCGCTCGACGAGCCAGACGCACGACGCGCAGTGTACCCCTTCGAGATACAACTCCGTGCGCGCGATGCCGTGCGCTGAGGTCACTACGTATCGTGCGGCGAACGCTGGGTGGTCGAACTCCTCGTAGCGACGCGCCGAGGCAAGCACCGGAGCTGCGCGCTTTTGCGCGAACTCGTAGTAGCGGTCGAGTCCGTGTTCGTGGAGAATCGCAAAAGCCGTGGCGCATCCGCTGCAGCAGAACTGCTGATCGCGCGTGCGGTCCACAAGACCCGCGGGCACGGGCAGCGTGCAGTGCGTACAGCTCACCTCAACACCGATCAAGTCATCGGCGACCGTGTCGATACGGTGGAGGGTGTCAGTGCTCATGGGGCATCTGCACCGACGGGACCGCAGGATGGGTCATGCGCTGATGATCGGCGGACATGCTGAGGCGCCCGCTCACGGCGAGTACTCCCATGAGCAACACCGTCAGTGCACCAACCGTTGGCATGCGACGACGCAGCGGGCCAACCAGTCGTTGGGCACCCAGGCCAACGGCGACCATCGCCGGAACGGTGCCAAGCCAAAAGACTGCCATGACCAACGCGCCATCGCGCGCGCGTCCGGTTCCGCCAGCCGTCGCGACAAAGATGTACAGCCATCCACATGGCAGCAACGTGGTGCCAAGTCCGGTCAGGAATGCACGAGTCGCTACCGGGAGCTCACGCATGGTGTGGAGAAACCCACCAAGCTTGCCTTGCCACCACTGCGGAACGGCCGACGCAAAACGGCCCCCAGGCAGTACGACTCGGATCCCCCGTTGCACAGCGATGGCGTGGGCGGCCCAGAGGATCATCAGCACCCCCGCAACGATGGTCGCGCCTCGACCCACGCCCGCAAGCGCTCCAAGGCGTGTGACGCCTGCGCCAATGGCTCCGGCCGTCGCGCCCAACCCGACGTACGAGAAGAAGCGGCCAACGTTGTACAGCGCATGCGACCGCAATGGGCGTGCGTTGTCCGTCGTCGAACCGGCGTACAAACATACGAAACCACTGCACATCGCCGCACAGTGGACGCTGCCCAGCAGACTGGCTGTGAGAATGCCCAGCGCGACCGTGATCACCGACGGGCAGCCGATGCGGCACGTGCGAATGCGACGGGTGCCGCTGGCATGCGGTCACTCCGCGACAGTTCGGTGCGCGTGGTCGCGATGAAGTGCTCGGCGCCGCGCACGGCATCAATACGGACTTCCCACTGGCCGGGAAAGGTCGCCGCCAGCGACCCCTGATAGCGACCGGGAGACGATTCGAGCAGCGTGGCCGTCAGGACCTGATTGGCGCGCGCATTCGCGAGTGCGGCCACCGAGACCGTCGCTCCTTGCACAGGTACGCCGTGCGCATCAGTGAGCGTCACCGAAAGCGTACGATGCCCGGCCTCGGTGGATGCGAGAAACTGCGCGGATGCCGACCACCGAAGTGCGTCGCTTCGCCGTTCAGTCGCCAAGGTCGAATCGAAGGCGACGGCGCGTTTGTAGTAGTCAGGTTCGATGGCGAACGCGGCATCACCGTTCGCAATGCGCATGACCACCAGATTGGCGATGACGGTTGCACCGAGCACCGCGGCAATTCCAATGGGCCATCCCATGCCAGGCTTCACCGTTCCTTCCCTTCCGAGGGTCCAAGGAGTCGGTACGTCACCGTTTCGGTGTACCCGCGACCGTCGGTGAAGACCAAACCCACCGTGCGTTGGCCATCGTGAAATGCGCTGCGGTCAAGCAGAATGAACACGCTGGTCGAGCGTGTGGCGCCGCCTGCGACGATCAGCGGATTCTCGGGCGCCACGATGGTTGCCGTTGGTCCCTCGCGTGCGGAATTCTGCAAATCAGGAATCGTGAGTGTGTATCCTGCTTCGACTTCACGACGATTCGTGATCTTGATGCGGATCTGATTGGCAATGCGACCGTCGGCTTCTTCCGTGAAGGGCGCGCCCACGGCCCGCAAGACCGTGATGTCGGCGGGCGCTTTCGACAAGAGGGCCCACGCCAATCCGCCCAGCAGCACCAACAGGACCGTGGGATAGAGCACCGTCCGGAGTCGAAGCACCTTGCGCGGGTTTCCGGCGATGGCGTCCTGTGAGGAGTAGCGAATCAGCCCCTTGGGCTTCCCCACTTTCACCATCACATCATCGCAGGCGTCGATGCACTGGGTACAGTGCACACACTCCATCTGCAGGCCGTTTCGAATATCGATGCCGGTCGGGCACGTTTGCACGCAGGCACCGCAGTCAATGCAATCCCCGGCCGCCGGGTCGCGCGGCGCTGTCTGGTGAGCGCGCGGTTCTCCCCGCATGTAGTCGTATGCCACAATCACCGACTGTCGATCGATCAGCGCGGCCTGCCAGCGACCGTAGGGACAAACGATCAGGCAGGTCTGTTCGCGGAAGTAGGTGAAGTTGAACCACACAATACCCGTGAACACCACGATGAAGAAGAACGCCGAGGGGTGCTGTGACGGCGACGTAAAGATCCAGTGATAAAGATTCTCTGTCCCGACAAAAAACGCCAGCAGCGTATGCGACACGAACAACGCCAACACAAAGAAGGTGACGTACTTCGCAATGCGCCGCGGGGAAAACCACTCGCCCTTCTTGTCCGCGTTGCGGGAACCCGTATACCCGCCATCAAACCACCGCCCGATCGGACGAAAGAGAAATTCCAGGTAAACCGTTTGCGGACAGGCCCACCCGCACCACGCGCGTCCAAAAAGTGCCGTGAGCAGGAAAATCCCGACGACACCGCTTCCCAACACGAACATGAAGAGCAGCGTGTCGGTGGGCAGAAACGTGTAGCCCATGAGCGTAAACTGCCGGCGCGGCAGATCCATCAGGAAGATCGGCTTCCCGAAGAGACGCAGATGCGGTGCGGCGAAGAAGATCAACATCAACCCGTACGCAACGACCCGCCGCTTCGCCCACCACGGGCCGTGCGACGGTTTAGGACGGATCCAGCGCCGCGATCCGTCTTCGTTCAGCGTTGGCAGGACTCTGCCGGCGCGTGGTGGTGCGTGCGAACTCACAGCAGTCTCAGCGAAGAAGGGCGATCCACAATAGTTCGGCGATTAGCGGAGCGAGGCACTACTTCGGTGTGGCAAGCACGCCCTGCGGGGCCTTGGGTGCCGCCGGCGTGGTTCCGCGCAGCGAGCCGACGTAAGCCACCACGCGTTCCAGGTCCTTCGGCTTGAGCACCTTCCCCCATGGCGGCATGCCCTTCTCAAGGACGCCGTTATTCACGATGGCGTACAGGCTATCCAACGATGAGCCGTGAATCCAATAGTTGTCCGTGAGGTTGGGCCCGATGCTTCCCCCACCATCGGCTGCATGGCACGCAATGCAGTTCTTCGTGAACGCCTCCTTGCCCTCTTCGAGTGCCTCCTTGTCGGTGGTCATCGCGAAAAGTTTCTCGATCGTCGGTCCGCCGGTCGGTGCAGGATGCGCCGCGGCAAACGCTTTCATGTCATCTTGGTAGTCGGCGATGCGTCCTTTGCCGTTGCCTACCGGTCCAACGTTCAACAAGTAAATGCCCGAGAAGATGATCGTCCCCGCGAACGTTCCCAGCCACCACCTCGGCATCGGGTTGTCGTATTCCCTGATGCCGTCATATTCGTGCTCCATCACCCGATCGGTACGCTCTGTGACCTTCGGATCGTTCGGCACGTTCGGCGTCTTCGGCTCGATGTCGGCCATGCGTCAGCTCTCCTGCCCGCGCGACGCGGGCAGTTCGTCGTTGAATGGGAGCATCGCCGCGTCATGCAGCTCACGGCGACGCGATGGTGCCCACGTGCGAATGATCACGGCGACAAACACCGCCAGAAAGAGCACCAGCGCCACCTGCGCGTACATCGACAGTCCGGCGTTCCCCATGATATCGGAGAGCTTCATCAGTTCACTCCTGCGGCCGAGGCTGTGGCGTTCGCCTTGATATCGCGGCCCAGGCGCTGGATGTAGGCGATGATGGCCACGATCTGCTTCCCTTCAAGATCCTTCGGTCCGCCCTGTTCGGCGATCGCGGCACCAATGCTGCGAGCCTGCTCACGCGCAAGTTGCGGCGCTCTCGTGACGGCATCACCATAGGGCACGCCGAGCATCACCATCACGTCGACACGGGTTTGAATCTGTTCGAAGTTGATGTCTGTCCGCAGGAATTGGCTGTACGACGGCATGATGGATTTGGCAATCACGTTGCGCGGGTTCTCGAAATGGCGCACGTGCCAGAGATCCGGGTACTTGCCGCCCTCACGCGCCAGGTCAGGCCCGATGCGACGTGATCCCCAGAGGAACGGATGGTCGTACACCGACTCTCCCGGCTTCGAGTATTCCCCAAACCGCTCGGTCTCGTAGCGGAACGGCCGGATCATCTGCGAGTGGCAATTGAAACAGCCCTCGGCGATGTAGATGTCTCGTCCGGCTAGCTCGAGCGGCGTATACGGTTTCACCGACGCTATCGTCGGGACGTTCGACTTGATGAGGAACGTAGGGATGATTTCGAACAGCGATGCGACCACGACTGCAAGCACCGTGAGAACGGTAAAGAGCAATGGCGCGCGCTCCCAGCGCCGGTGCCACTGCACTCCCACGAAACGCCTCCGGAGACTCGTCGGCACAGGCACACCGTCATGCGCTGGGTCATGCGCTGGTGCGTAGGCACCACGCAACGGTGCGGCTTCAATGACAGGCACCGCGTAGCTCTTCGGACGGCGTGCCCACGTCATCAGGATGTTCCATCCGAAGATCAGGATCCCGACGAAGTAGAGCGTTCCGCCCACCACACGCATCCAGTACATCGGCATGAGCTTGAGCACCGTCTCGATGAAGTCGGGGTACGCCAAGCGCCCTGTTTCGTCGAACGCGCGCCACATCAACCCTTGCGTCACGCCTGCGCTGTAGATGGCCACAACATAGAGGACGATGCCGATGGAGCCGATCCAGAAGTGCACTTCCATGGCCTTCTTGCTGAAGATCTCCGTCTGGAAGAGACGCGGCAGCAGCCAGTAAATCATGCCGAACGTCAGAAAACCGTTCCAGCCCAAGGCGCCCGTGTGCACGTGCGCAATGATCCAATCGGTATAGTGCGTCAGGGCGTTGACGCTCTTGATCGAGAGCATCGGCCCTTCAAATGTCGACATGCCGTAGGCGGTGATGGCCACGACAAAGAACTTGAGAATCGGATCCTGCGACACCTTGTGCCACGCTCCGCGCAGCGTCAGCAAGCCGTTGATCATGCCGCCCCATGAGGGCGCCCAGAGCATCACGGAAAACAGCATCCCGACAGTGGAGGCCCATTCCGGCAACGCGGTATAGTGCAGGTGGTGCGGTCCGGCCCAGATGTACATGAACACCAATGACCAAAAGTGCAGAATGGACAGCTTGTACGAGAAGACCGGCCCGTCCGCTGCCTTCGGCATGAAGTAGTACATCAGGCCAAGGAACGGTGTCGTCAAGAAGAACGCGACCGCATTGTGCCCGTACCACCACTGCATGAACGCGTCCTGCACGCCGGCATAGATGCTGTAGCTTTTGAGCGGACCGGCCGGAATCGACAAGTTATTGAAGATGTGCAGGATCGCGACGGTCACGATGCTGGCGATGTAAAACCAGAGCGCGACGTAGAGATGACGCTCACGGCGCTTGGCAATCGTCCCGAAGAAATTGACGCCAAAGGCCACCCACACCACCGCGATGGCGATATCGATCGGCCACTCGAGTTCAGCGTATTCCTTCGCTTGCGTGAATCCGAACGGCAGCGTCAGCGCAGCGGCCACGATGATGGCCTGCCATCCCCAGAAATGAAAACGGCTCAGGCCGTCGGAGAACATCCGGGCTTTGAGCAGTCGCTGGGTGGAGTAATAGCAGCCGGTGAAGAACGCGTTGCCGGCAAAGGCAAAGATCACCGCGTTGGTGTGCAATGGTCGCAGACGACCAAAGGACAGCCACGGCGTGTTGAAGTTGAAGAACGGATTGGCGAGCTGCAGCGCAATGAGGATGCCGACGAGCATCCCGACCACGCCCCAGAGCAACGTGGCGAACAGGAACTTGCGAACGATGTCGTCGTCGTACGAAAAACGGTCGAGCAGCGCGCCGGTGGAAGCACGTTGCGGTACAGCGGCCGCGTGGCCGGTCATGGATGGCATCAGCGTCCTCTGATGGGTCGAAATGTCGGGAGCAGTGCTGGGTATTATGAGCGCGTGCTCCCACGATTCCCGTCAGGTAGGCGACCCCCTTCTATCAGGGATTCCCCCACAGACAAGCCACACGCCCAGACGCGCGGTCACGCACGACAACGAAAGCGGCCCGTCCTCCGAGGAGGACGGGCCGCTTCACGCCACAAGGCGATTGGTGACTAAGCCACCGTCACCCTTCAAGAACGAACGTGATCTTCATCGACACGCGATACGCCGTGATCTTTCCGTCTTTCAGCTCCACCTTCATGCTTTTCACCCACGCGCCCGAAACACCCTTGAGGGTCTTGTTGGCGCGCTTGATTCCCGCCGCAATCGCGTCGTCAAAGCTTTTCGGACTGGACGCGACAATCTCGGTAACTTTTGCAACGGACATGTGTCTCTCCGGTGAGGTCGCGCTCGAGCACGGTGCCGTTCACCGCTTCAAGCGGATCAGTCGAACTCAGAAGCAAACGTACGGGCGCTTCGTCCACCATCGGCAAGCGCTAAATTAGTCAGTCCAATCTTCTCCACCCGCGATTCAGTCACCTGACTCCTCCTACGATGACCACTCGACGTGACTTTGTGGCCGCGATCGGCCTGTTGGCGCTCGGCAGTCCGGTGCTTCGCGCGCTCAACGCGCAGCCCGGCCAGTCAGGGAGACTCCAACCGGGCAAGACACCCACCGCCAAAACGGCCAACCCTGCGGCTGATCGCGCGATCACCGTCTACAAAGATCCGAACTGCGGGTGCTGCGCAGAGTGGGTGAAGCACCTCAGCAAAGCGGGCTTTGTCACCACCGTGCGCGACATGACAGATATGGTAACCGTCAAACGCAGTTTTGGTGTGCCTGTCGCGCTGGAGTCCTGTCATACGGCCAGGATCGGGCGCTATACAATCGAAGGCCACGTGCCTGCCGACCTGATCATCCGGCTGGTGGCGGAGCAGTCGACCGCGCGAGGCTTGGCCGTTCCGGGCATGCCGGTCGGATCCCCCGGTATGGAGATGGGTGGTCAAAAGGACAAGTATGATGTGCTCGCCTACGACGCGACGGGCAAGACGCGCGTGTACGCGTCGCGGTAAGTCATGGCCAACGTGCTGTTGCCGTCGGACCAACACGCGCGATGAGTGCCACGGCAGACATGACGCTGTCGGTGCAGCACGCCGAAGACCGGGATATTGCGGCGATCACCGCGCTCAACAACCTCTTCGCGCCGGACGGGCTGACACTCACGCGCAGCGCAGACTTCGTGACCGCGCACTTGCAGGACTATCAAGTGGTGCGCGACGGGGATCGCGGGTTGTTGGGCTGCGTGGCCCTTGACGAGTATTCACCGTCGCTGGTCGAGCTCATCTCACTGGCCGTCGACCCATGCGCGCAGGGGCGCGGGATCGGTCGTCGCCTCATTCGTGCCGCCGAGGAGCTCGCGCGACAACGCGGATATCCACAAATCTTCGCAATCTCGCTCGCCGATGGGCTGTTTCTCAGTGCCGGGTTTCGCGAATCCACGATCGAGATCTATCCGGAAAAGATCGCGCGCTACACCAATATCTCGCGTTCCGAGCTGTCCATCGGTCGCAAGTTCTGCTTCGCCCGCACCTTGCGATCGCGAAGTCGGTAGTCGTTCGTCGCGCACGAATGCCCGCCCGCCAAGGCCACACTGGCCGAGTCGGCGTGTACCCCCCACCTTACCTGCATGCAATTCATCGACCCTCGCATGCCCAAGCGGATCGACCGCTGGCGCAGCCCGGCACTCGGCCTCGAGATGCCTATCGTGACATACGGCCATGCTGGAACGCCCGTCCTGCTCTTCCCGACGGCCGCGGCAGACTTTCTGGAAAACGAACGGTTCTTCCTTGTGAAGGCCGTTGAGCCCCTCATCGCCGCCGGCCGTTTGCGCCTGTTCAGTATCGACAGTATCAACCGCTTGGCGTGGATGGACCGCGCGCTGCCGGTTCGCGAGTCGGCCAGACGTCAGGCGATGTACTCGCGATACGTCGAGGATGAAGTCGTGCCGTTTATCAGACATATCGTCGGCGACGGTGGCGCGCGCGCCCTCACCACAGGCGCGAGTTTTGGCTGCTTCCACGCTGCCAACGCGTTCTTCCGCCGCCCCGATCTCTTTGGTGGCGTGATCGGGATGAGTGGCTTTTACGATCTGGCAACCAGCTACTTCAAGGGATACTCGGACGACAACTGCTACTTCAACAATCCGATGTGGTACGTGGCGAATACGGACGGCGGCGCGCTGGACACCCTTCGGCACCAGAGTCGTATCGTGCTGGTCGCAGGGCAAGGTGCGTACGAAAAGCCCGACGCCACACGACAATTCCATGATCTCCTCGACCACAAAGGGATCGGACACGCCTTTGATCTCTGGGGACACGATGTGAATCACGACTGGCCGTGGTGGCGCAAAATGCTGCCGCACTACCTCGAGCGGGTAGGCGTGTGATGACGTGCAGCCAGCGAGTTCGGCGAGCGAGTCGACGGTGTGGGGTAGCGGCGTTCATGGTGCTGTCCTCGGGACACACGCTCATGGCTCAAGGTGCACAACCACTGCGGAATGCCAGTCTCGCCGCACGCGTTGCGCACGTGAAATCCTTGCTGCGTACCACCCCGTTGGTGGATTCGCACAACGACCTCCCATGGGCCATGCGCGAAGACGCCAACGCACCGCTCGATGTAGTGGCGTACGACCTGAATAAGCCCACCAAGGGCATGACCGACATCGCTCGGCTGCGCAAAGGCATGGTGGGCGGTCAGTTCTGGTCGGTCTACATCCCTGGCGAGATTCGCGATTCGGGATTTGCGCGCGTGCAGTTGGAGCAGATTGATATTGCCCGGCGGGTGATCGCACGATATCCGAAAGATCTGCAGTGGTCACTCACCGCAGCGGACGTGCGCGCGGCTCACCGTACGGGCAAAATTGGATCGCTGTTGGGCATGGAAGGCGGACACGCGATCGAAAACTCGTTGGGTGCCCTGCGCGCCTACTACGACCTTGGTGCGCGGTACATGACGCTCACGCACAACGTGACGCTCGACTGGGCCGACGCCGCGAACGATGTTGCCAGGCACAAAGGGCTGACGCCATTCGGTAAGGAGGTGGTGCGCGAAATGAATCGACTGGGCATGATCGTCGATCTCTCGCACGTGTCACCCGCCGTGATGAGCAATGCGCTCGACGTGAGTGAGGCGCCGGTCATGTTCTCGCACTCGGCGGCGCGTGGACTCACCGATGTACCACGTAACGTGCCCGATTCGATTCTGCGCCGCTTACCGAAGAATGGCGGCGTGGTCATGATGACGTTTGTTCCGGGCTTCACGTCGCAGGCCGTGGCCAACTATGGCAATCGTGTCACCGCGCTGCGCGACTCCATCGCCAAAGCCTATCCCGGCAACAACGATGCGCAGTTCAAAGCCGTTGCGGCGTGGCGCGAGAAAAACCCGACGCCCACAGCCACCATCGCCGACGTGGCCGATCACATGGATCATATGAAGAAACTGGCTGGTGCAGACCATATCGGGCTTGGCGGCGACTACGACGGCATCACCGAAACGGTCGTTGGCCTTGAGGATGTCTCCAGGTATCCCGATCTGCTGGCCGAATTGGTCAAGCGCGGATGGACCGATCGCGAGCTTCGCGGTGTTGCGGGCGAGAATATTTTGCGCGTCTTGTCCCGCACGGAAATCGTGTCGGCACGGATCCGTAAAGAAAGGCCGGCCAGTACGAAGACTATTCACCAGTTGGATCGCACCCTCCGGCAATGACCGACGCAGCACCCATCGGGCGCCGCGTCGTTTCGCATCTGCCCTGCCCCACTGACGTCTTTCTCCACGAGCGTATCAAATGACCGTTGATCGCCGCGAGTTCATCAAGTCCGCCGCACTGCTCGGCGGCGCGATGTCTGTTGGTCTGCCGTCCCTTTCGCAGGCGCTCACCGCCCACGGCGTGCGCCCGTGGGCATATCGACCCGAGACCGGCGATGTCCAACCCCAGCCGCTGCGCATCCTGATCCTTGGTGGCACCGGCTTCATCGGCCCCTATCAAGTGCAGTATGCGCTTGATCGCAAGCATTCGGTCACGCTGTTCAATCGCGGCAAAACCAACAGCACGTTGTTTCCGAAGGTCCCGCGACTGATCGGCGATCGCAACCTTCCGGATGGGCACGACGCGCTCAGGAAAGGCTCATGGGATGTCGTCATCGACAATCCAACGGCGAATCCCACGTGGGTGCGCGGTGCGGGTGAGGCACTGAAAGGCCGTGTTGGACACTACATGTTCGTGTCCACCATCTCGGTGTTCTCCGACAACTCGAAGCCGCTGGATGAGAACGGTCCCCTCAACGCGCCAAGCGACATCGACGCGCCGTTTAACGCGCAAACGTATGGCCGCAACAAGGTGCGCTGCGAAAGCGAGGCGAAGAATCAGTTTGGCGACAACGTCACCATCGTGCGCCCTGGCCTGATCGTTGGACCGGGCGATTTGAGTGATCGCTTTTCCTACTGGCCCGTGCGCATTGACAAGGGTGGTGAGATTCTCGCGCCGGGCACACCAAACGATCCGGTACAGTATGTCGATGCGCAGGATCTCTGTCAGTGGATTGTTCGGTTGGCCGAGTCGCGCACCATGGGCATCTTCAACGCGACCGGTCCGAAGACGCCAACCACGATCGCCGAGATGCTGTACGGCATCAAAGCGGTGACCACGAGCAACGCCACGTTTACCTGGGTGCCAGCGGAGTTTCTGGCGCAAAAGCAAGTCCGCGCGTGGAGTGACATGCCGGTGTGGGTTCCGCCAATGGGGCCAACAGCGGGCTTTGCGCGCGTGAACTGCAACAAAGCGTACAACGCGGGATTGACCTTTCGACCGCTCGCCGACACCGCGAAGGACACACTGACGTGGTACCACGGTCGCCCTGCCGCCGAGCAAGAAAAGGCCCGTGCAGGCTTAGCGCCGGACAAGGAGAAGACGGTGTTGGCTGAATGGCACGCCAAACAGGGCAGCTGATGCCAACCGCCCAAGCGCCTAAGCGTGTCCTGATTCTCGGCGGTACCGGATACATCGGCCCGCATCTGGTCGAGCATGCGCTGTCGCGCGGTCATACGGTCACGCTCTTCAATCGCGGGCAAACAAAGCCGGGACTGTTCCCGAACGTCGAGAAGTTGATCGGCGACCGCAGCAAGCCGAACGGACACTCCGCGCTCAAGGGACGCCAGTGGGACGTCGTGTATGATATTCCCACGGGCACGCCGCAATGGATCGTGGATGCGGCAGCGGTGCTCAAAGGAAATGTGGGACAGTATGTCTACGTATCGAGTACGGCAGCGTACAAAGATTTCACCGCGTCGTTTCCCACCGAAGAGTCGCCAGCGCAGGATCCGGCCCCGATCGACGGACCCGACGCGGCGAGTGCAGCATACGGGCCGCGGAAAGTGCGTTGTGAGATGCTGGTACGCGCCGCATACGCGACGGCAACGATTGTGCGTCCAGGGTTGATCGTCGGGCCCGGCGATCTCACCGATCGGTTTACCTACTGGCCGGTCCGCATCGAAAGAGGCGGCGAGATTCTCGCGCCGGGTACGCTTGATGATCCCGCGCAGTGGATTGATGTGCGCGACCTGACCGAATGGATGGTACGACTGGGTGAGACGAGCACCGGCGGCACCTTCAACGCCGTCGGTCCACGCACCGTGTGTGGGATCGGCGAACTGCTGTATGGCGTAAAGGCGTGCTTCAGCAACGACGCACACTTCACGTGGGTGCCGCAGACGTTTCTCACAGCGCAGAAGGTGCGGTCGTGGGGGGACATGCCGGTGTGGTCGTACGCGGGCGCCAGCACGGTGGCGTTTTGCACCAGTGTGATCGAGAAGGCGGTTGCCGCAGGGCTCACCTTCCGCACGTTGGAAGACACGGTACGGTCTGCCATGCAGTGGTATCACTCTCGGCCGGCCGCCGAGCAGGAGAAGTTGCGAGCGGGAATCTCGCCGGAACGGGAGCGCGAAGTACTCGCCCTGTGGCATGCATCGCAGGGCGGGAGTCGGTGATCAAGAAGTACGTCGCGCGATTGGTGACGGTCGAAGAAGGCGAGTGGCGTGCAACGCTGCTCGCCTTCGTGTTCTTCTTCTTCCTGCTGGCCAGCTATTTCATTTTGCGATCGATTCGCGACGCAGTGGGTGTTGCTGCGGGTACGGCAAAACTTCCGTGGCTTTTCACGGGGACGCTGACGGCGACCTTGCTGGTCAATCCCATTTTTGCGCGAATCGTGTCGCGCCTGCCTGTGCGTCGGTTCATTCCGATCGTCTATCGCGTGTTTGCCGCACTCCTGCTCCTCTTCGCTGTAGCGGTCGAGATGGGGACGCCGACCTATGACTGGTTGCTCGGCCCTGCCTTCTGGATTTGGACCAGCGTCTTCAGCCTGTTTGTCCCGTCGGTGTTCTGGGGCTTCATGGCCGACACGTTCTATAGTGAACAGGGCAAACGGCTATATGGGTTTATCGGCGTCGGTGGGACACTCGGTGCATTGGCCGGATCGAGCTTCACCGCGATCATGGCCAAGATGATGGGAACACCCGCGCTGATGGTCGTGTCCGTGGTGTTGCTTGAATGTGCCGTGCAAATTGTCAAACGCTTCCCATCCAGTTTCCGTGCTGAGACGCGTGCGCGGGAGACGGCCCGGAAATCGGTGGGCGGCACGTCGTTCTCGGGGATTACCAACGTGCTCAAATCGCCCTACCTGTTAGGTATTTGCTTGTTCATGTTGTTGTTCACGATCGGTACGACCGTGTTGTACTTCCAGCAGGCCGAGATCGTGGGCGCGCGTTTCTCCGATCGTGAATCCCGCACGGCGTTCCTGGCCAAGATTGACTTCTACGTGCAACTGATGACGATTACGGCGCAGCTGTTCGTTTCCGGACGCGTGATCAAGTGGATCGGCGTTGGGATGACGCTGGCCATCTTGCCGCTGGTCAGCGTGATCGGGTTCAGTGCGCTCAGCGTCTCGTCGTCGCTGGTGCTCTTTGTGGCGTTCAGCGCAATTCGCCGAGCGGGGAACTACGCCTTTGCGAATCCTGGTCGCGAAGTATTGTTCTCGGTGATTCCCCCCGAAGACAAGTACAAGGCCAAGAACTTTATCGATACCTTTGTGTATCGCGCCGGCGACCAGACGGGCGCGTGGAGCTATGCCGGATTGTCGAGTTTAGGGTTGGCGGTCTCGTCGATCTCGCTGTTGGCGGTCCCGATGAGTGCCGTGTGGGTGTTGGTTGCGCTCTGGCTCGGGAGGCAGCATTCCGTGTTGCAGGCGGCCGAGCTCGCGACTGGGCGGCGCGATGAATCGAAGGCGGGGTGACGCACAGCGCAGTTTCGGGCGCAAGAAACGGAGTGAACGTGGGCGCGAGCGCGCGCATGTTACGTCATCTTTCACGCCTGAGGCGGATATCCGATGATCGCACCCGTGTCGAACTCTCCCCGCGTTTTTGACTTGATGAAGACAACACCAACCCACGCCGTGTGCGTAGCCGACGATGTTCGCCTGCAGGCGATCCGCGCGCGCGATGCGTCGTTCGATAGCGTGTTTTGGTACGGCGTGCGGACAACAGGGGTGTATTGCAAGCCCTCGTGCGGCGCTCGGCCAGCACGGCGCGAGAATATTGTGTTTTTTGATAGTGGCGTACTAGCTATTGCAGCCGGATTCCGCGCCTGCAAGCGCTGTCGCCCCGACCTGGTGGGGAGCAACCTGCATGCGGACGTGGTTACGGCAATGTGCCGCCAGATTGATGAGGCCGTCCACGCGGGCCAGCCCCTTCCGACCCTCGATGCGCTCGCCACGCGCAGCGGTTTCTCGGCGTTTCATGTACATCGCCTCTTCAGGAAGGCGACCGGCGTGACGCCGCACGCGTACGGCGCCGGTGTGCGCGCGGCACGCGTGCGCGACGGGCTAATGAACACGTCGTCGGTGTCGGTCACCGTGCTTGATGCGGGGTATCAATCAGCAAGTCGTTTCTATGAGCACGCAACAGCGAGACTTGGCATGACACCGACGCACGCGAAACGAGGCGGCGCCGGCGAGACGATTCGTTTTGCCGTCGGCGAAACGTCACTCGGAGCGATATTGGTTGCCGCCACGGACAAGGGCGTCTGCACGATCCAATTGGGAGACGATGCGAATGCGTTGGTGCATGCGCTCGAGGCGCGCTATCCACAGGCGTCGTTGGTGGGTGACGATCCGCACTTTGCGAACACCGTGGCGATCGTCGTCGCGCACGTGGAAGCACCACGTGGTGCGTTGCCGTTGCCACTCGATATTCGCGGTACCGCGTTTCAGGAGCGAGTGTGGGCTGCGCTGACCGCGATTCCCGTGGGCCGCACTATGACGTACACCGAACTCGCGACGGCCATTGGCCAGCCGACAGCGGTGCGGGCGGTGGCCAGTGCTTGCGCCGCGAATGAGTTGGCGATCGCCATTCCGTGTCATCGCGTGATTCGTGCCACCGGCGAATTGTCAGGCTACCGGTGGGGTGTTGAGCGGAAAGCGCAATTGCTGCAGCGCGAGCACCGACTGATGAGTATGCGAGAGTGTTGAACGGTGAACTCTTTGCTGATGACCAAACCGTTGGCGTCGCAACGCGAACGCTCGCGCTTCCGGCTGGTGCAGCGCTGTTGGCAGGCTATGCACGTGAAACTGACGCCGAACTATTTGCCGCGCTTAGCGCCATTCTTCAAGAGGCGCCCTTGCGACACATGATTACTCCCGGCGGGCACCGTATGTCGGTCGCCATGAGCAACTGCGGTGCGTATGGTTGGGTGTCCGATGCGCGTGGATATCGCTACGACACGTGCGATCCGGTGAGCGGTGCGCCGTGGCCGGCGATGCCCGAGCTGCTGCGAACGCTCAGTATGCAGGCAGCCCAGAGCGCCGGATATCCAGCGTTTACGCCCGACGCGTGCTTGATCAATCGCTACGAACCCGGCGCGCGCATGTCGTTGCATCAGGACAAAAACGAGCGCGACTTCTCCGCCCCCATTGTCTCGCTCTCGTTGGGGCTCACCGCCACCTTTCAGTTTGGCGGATTGCAGCGCACCGATCCGGTGAAGCGGCTACCGCTCGTGCATGGCGATGTTCTGGTATGGGGCGGCGCGGCGCGACTGGTGTTTCACGGCGTGTTACCGCTGAAAGACGGAGTGCACGGCATACTAGGTCGACAGCGTATCAATCTGACATTTCGGAGCGCCATGGCGGGACGGTGAGCACTCGCTGGGCGCGGCTTCCATCACTCGCCGATGGACTCGCCTGACGTTCGGGTTGTTGCGCTAACTGCTAAAGTGGCTGCCCAACGCGTAGGGTAACCGCCCAACGCGTAGCGTTGCGAAAGGTGGAGTGGCATGAGAATTTGTTTACAGTGACTCCAGTGACGTACTCCTTGTGGAGGTACAGAACATGTCGACAATCGTGGCGGTGTGGCGGTGTGGCGGTGTGGCGGTGTGGCGGTGTGGCGGTGTGGCGGTGTGGCGGTGTGGCGGGCAACGCCAAACGCGGACTCGTAGAACGCAAGGGGTTACGCGTATGTGGAGTCGTCGCCGATGGCACACTTTCCGCTCACTAGCGGCGGAGCGGTCGCGCTCCTCGGCGGTGCGTCGACCGTGCTCTCATACCTTGCGCGACTCACCGCTCACCAGACGGCGGTGGAGTTCGCAACGGGCCCGAGTGATCGTGTATCGGCGCTCGTGCGCCAGCGCCGCCGCACGGTGATCATTCTCGGTGACGACTATTCACCAACCATGCGAGATCGCGTTGCGCTCGTCGAGCTGCGGAATGCTGGCGCGGTAGTCCTGTCGACCGGTGTATCTCGCGTCGGTCTTTCTGATGTGGCGACGGACGCGCTCTTCCCTACCGAGGATTTGGCGTGGTTTGTGCCGGAAACCTACCGAACCTATCCAGCGATGGCATGCGCGCGAGTGCAGTTCTCGC
>Ga0209591_10001561_pt1 | contig 28081 bp, 22 predicted proteins | sample MAT01_FD_187207 | JGI IMG/M metagenome (GOLD analysis project Ga0209591, IMG submission 187207) | Freshwater microbial communities from Lake Fryxell liftoff mats and glacier meltwater in Antarctica - MAT-01 (SPAdes) (version 2) | ecosystem: Environmental > Aquatic > Freshwater > Ice > Liftoff... | reverse complement strand
GCACGCATCTTCACCGGCGGCCAGATGCCGCCGGGTGCGGATGCGGTGGTGATGCAGGAGCAGTGCGAGGCCCTGGGCGCTGTGGCTGCTGGTGGCGCCCTGGGCAGCGTGGGCGTGAACACCGTGCCCACCGCCGGCCAGTGGATACGCCGCCGCGGCGAAGACGTGATGCAGGGCAAGCCCGTGCTGCAGCGCGGCCAACGCCTCACGCCGCAGGCCCTGGGCCTGGCGGCCAGTGTCGGTGCCGCTGCGCTGACGGTGTGGCGCCGCCCGCGCGCCGCGCTCTTCTCCACCGGTGACGAACTGCAGATGCCCGGCGAGGTGCTGCGCCCCGGCGCCATCTACAACAGCAACCGCTTCACGCTGCGCGCGTTGCTGCAGGCTGGCGGCTGCCAGGTGCAAGACCTGGGCATCGTCGGCGACACGCTGGCCGCCACGCGCCAGGCGCTGCGCGAGGCGGCGCTGCACAACGACGTCATCGTCACCTGCGGCGGGGTTTCGGTGGGCGAAGAAGACCATCTCAAGCCCGCCGCCGAGGCCGAAGGCAGCATCGAGAACTGGCAGCTCGCCATCAAGCCCGGCAAGCCGCTGGCGCTGGGCCGCATCCGCCGGCCAGACGGCAGCGCAGCGCTGCTCATCAGCCTGCCGGGCAACCCGGTGTCTTCCTTCGTCACCTACCTGCTCACCGTCAGCACGGTGCTGCGCGCGATGCAGGGCATGAACCCGGCGCTCCCCACCGGGCTGCCGATGTGTGCTGACTTCGACTGGCCCAAGCCCGACCAGCGCCGCGAGTTCCTGCGTGTGCGCCTCAACGCGCACGCGGGGCTGGACTTGTTCCCCAACCAGAGCAGCGGTGTGCTGACCTCGGCGGTGTGGGCCGACGGTTTGATCGACAACCCCGCTGGCCAAGTCATTGCGCGGGGTGACCGCGTACAGTTCCTGCCGCTGTCGGAGCTGGTGGCACGGTGAGGGGAAAAGGGTGAAGGTGCAGGTTCGCTATTTCGCGTCGCTGCGCGAGGCCCTGGGGCCGCATGAGACGGTGGAGTTGGCCGCAGGCAGCAGCCTGGGCGGGCTGCGCGATCAGCTCATCGCCAGCAGCCCCCGCCATGCTGATATGTTGGCGCGCAGCCGCGCGCTGCGCGGTGCCATCAACCAGGTGATGGGAGACGACAGCAGCCCTGTGCCCGAGGGCGCCGAAGTAGCCTTCTTCCCGCCTGTGACGGGCGGTTAGGGCAGCATGACAAACATGGCAGCCCGCGTCAGCATCCATAGCCACGACTTCGACCTTGGCGCCGAGGTCGCCGCCCTTCGTGCTGGCGACTCTGCCGTGGGTGCGGTAGCAAGCTTCATAGGCACCGTCCGTGACCGCAATGGCGGCGCTGCCGGCGAAGTCAGCGCGATGGAGCTCGAGCACTACCCCGGCATGACCGAGAAAAGCATCGAGGCCATGATCGACGAGGCGATTGCCCGCTTCGACATTCGCGCCGCGCGCGTGGTGCACCGTGTGGGCCCGTTGATGCCCGGCGATCAGATCGTGCTCGTGGCCGTGACTTCGGCCCACCGCAGCCAGGCCTTCCAAGCCTGCGAATTCTTGATGGACTATCTGAAGACGCAGGCGCCGTTCTGGAAAAAGGAAACCACCGCCGGCGTTGCGCGCTGGGTCGATGCCCGCGTGGCGGACGATGCCGCGCTGGCGCGCTGGGGCATCCAGGCCCTGAACGCCACTGGGGGTGCGGCTTGAGCGCGTCGCACCATGCGCCGGAGGCAGCAGGGCCTGACGATGGTTACGGCGTCGGGCCACAGCAAATGCGCGAAGCGCTCGGACGCTTCACCACCGGCGTGACCATCATCACCTGCCTGGACGCAGCCGGTGAGCGCGTCGGGCTCACGGCCAACTCCTTCAACGCGCTGTCGCTGGAGCCGCCGCTGGTGCTGTGGTCCTTGCGCCGCCAAAGCTCGCAGCTGCCGGCATTCATCGAGGCACGTCATTTCGTCATCAACGTGCTGGCGCAGCAGCAACTGGCGCTGTCGCGGCTTTTCGCTTCGCGGCACGAAGACAAGTTCGGCGAAGGCGACTGGTCGGCAGGTGAGGGCGGTGCGCCTGTGCTGGCGGGCTGCAGCGCGGTTTTTGAGTGCCAGACCGAGCTGCAGCAAGACGCCGGCGACCACATGCTCTTCATTGGCCGCGTGCTCGTTTTGACGCAGGCGCCGTTGCTGCCGCTGGTCTACCAGGCCGGGCACTATCACGCGCTGGGCGACAAGCTCTAATTTGCAGATTGGCAGATTGGCAGATCGGCGCTGGCTGTCAGTCGGCCATTGGTCGGTCGGCAATCGGCCGTCAGTCGGCCCGCTTGCGCCACCCTGTCAGCTGAGCAGCTGTTCAGACCTTGCGCCCGCGGATTGCGCTGCGGGTTCAGCCGCAGTTGGAGCCAGGGCGTCGCCTGTGGGCAGTTGCCAATCAGCGGCAGCGAGAGCGCTGTCCAGCAGGCGCAGCAGGGCCGCGGCGAGTTCGGGCGTGAGGCCGATGTCGAGATGGCGGCCGCGGGTTTCGCGCAGTACCAGGTGCAGTTCGCCGCCGGGGCCGGGTTTCAGGTCGGCGGCGTCGGGCAGCAGCGGTTCGGTGCCCAGCGGGTGGCGGCTGCTTTCGTCGGCGGCAAAGGGCTGGTTGAACTGCGTGCCCGGCAGCGCGCGCTGCAGCGCGGCCTGTTCCAGCATCTGCCGCGCCTCGGGCACGGGCAGCGCGTGCGGCGTGATCATCCGAACCTCCCTCTGAAGCACCGCCTGGCGGAACGGCGGCAGCACAAGCGCCACCATGCGGCGCGTCAGCCAGGCCGCATAGATTTCGGCTTCACTGCTGCGCAGCTGCAGCAGCAGGCGGTCGGCGGTGGCATCGAAGCGCAACTGAATCTGGTGAATGCCCATGGGCATCATTTTGCGGGCTGAATGCGGGCTGAATGTGTGCTGAACATTTCCGCCTTGCGCCTGCGCAACCCAGCGTTGCGCTGACGGGCTTGAAATGACGGGCTTGAAATGACGGGCTTGAAATGCCAGTCTTGGCAACCACGTGCATTGCAACTCAAAGGACCGCCATGCGCTTCGAAAAGCTCACCACTGCCTTCCAGCAAGCCCTGGGTGACGCCCAGAGCGCGGCCGTGGCGCGTGACAACCCTTACGTCGAACCCGCGCACCTGCTGGCCGCCATGCTGGCCCAGGCCGACGGCCCCAAGGCCCTGCTCGACCGCGCTGGCGCGAACACGGCCGCGCTGGCCACCGCCATGGAAACCGCTTTGCGCAACCTGCCAACCGTGCAGGGTGGCGGCCAAGTGCAGCCCGGGCGCGATCTGCTGCAGTTGCTGCAGGCTGCTGACAAGGAAGCCAGCAAGGCCGGCGACCAGTTCATCGCCAGTGAAATGTTCCTGCTGGCGCTGGCCGACGCCAAGACCGACATCGGCGGTGTCGTGCGCGGGCACGGCCTCACGCGCAAGGCGCTGGAAGCCGCCGTCATCGCCGTGCGCGGTGGCCAGACGGTGGACAACGCCGACGCCGAGGGTCAGCGCGAGGCGCTTAAAAAGTTCACGCTCGACCTCACAGAGCGCGCGCGCCGCGGCAAGCTCGACCCCGTGATCGGCCGCGACGACGAAATTCGCCGCGCCATCCAGGTGCTGCAGCGGCGAAGCAAGAACAACCCCGTGCTCATCGGTGAGCCGGGCGTGGGCAAGACTGCGATTGTTGAGGGTCTGGCGCAGCGCATCGTCAACGGCGAGGTGCCCGAGAGCCTGAAGAACAAGCGCGTGCTGGTGCTCGACATGGCCGGACTGCTGGCCGGTGCCAAGTACCGCGGCGAGTTCGAAGAACGCCTGAAGGCCGTGCTCAAGGAAGTGGCGGCCGACGAGGGCCGCATCATCCTGTTCATCGATGAGTTGCACACGATGGTGGGCGCCGGCAAGGCCGAAGGCGCCATCGACGCCGGCAACATGCTCAAGCCCGCGCTGGCGCGTGGTGAGTTGCACTGCATCGGCGCCACCACGTTGAACGAATACCGCAAGTACGTCGAGAAAGACGCCGCGCTCGAACGCCGCTTCCAGAAGGTGCTGGTCGACGAGCCCAGCGTGGAAGCCACCGTGGCCATCCTGCGCGGCCTGCAGGAGAAGTACGAGGTGCACCACGGCGTGGAGATCACCGACCCGGCCATCGTCGCCGCGGCGGAACTCTCGCACCGCTACATCACCGACCGTTTCCTGCCCGACAAGGCCATCGACCTCATTGACGAGGCGGCGGCCAAGGTCAAGATCGAGAAGGACAGCAAGCCCGAGGCCATGGACAGGCTCGACCGCCGGCTGATTCAGCTGAAGATCGAGCGCGAAGCCGTGCGCAAAGAGAAGGACGAGGCCTCCATCAAGCGCTTCGATCTCATCGAAGAAGAGATGCTGAAGCTGCAGCGCGAGCTGAACGATCTCGATCAGATCTGGAAGGCCGAGAAAGCTGCCGCGCAGGGCAGTGAAGACCTGCTGGCCGAGCGCGACAAGCTGCGCTCGCAGATCGACGAGCTCACGCGCAAGGGCGAGTTCGACAAGGTGGCCGAGCTGCAGTACGGCCGCCTGCCCGAGGTCGAGAAGCGCCTGAAAGCGGCGCAGGACACCGAGACGAGCAAGGCCAAGGCGGGCCGGCCGCAGCTGTTGCGCACCATGGTGGGCGCCGAAGAAATTGCCGAGGTCGTGAGCCGCGCCACCGGCATCCCGGTCAGCAAACTCATGCAGGGCGAGCGCGACAAGCTGCTGCAGATGGAAGCCAAGCTGCACGAGCGCGTGGTCGGCCAGGACGAAGCCATCACGGCCGTGGCCGACGCCATCCGCCGTTCACGAGCAGGGCTGAGTGACCCCAACCGGCCGTTGGGCAGTTTTCTGTTTCTCGGCCCCACGGGTGTGGGCAAGACCGAACTGTGCAAGGCGCTGGCCGGTTTTCTCTTTGACAGCGAGGACCACATGATCCGCGTCGACATGAGCGAGTACATGGAAAAGCACAGCGTCAGCCGCCTCATCGGCGCGCCGCCGGGCTACGTGGGCTACGACGAGGGCGGCGCGCTGACCGAAGCCGTACGCCGCAAGCCCTACAGCGTGCTGCTGCTCGACGAGGTGGAGAAGGCGCACCCGGATGTCTTCAACGTGCTGCTGCAGGTGCTGGACGATGGGCGCCTGACGGATGGGCAAGGTCGGACTGTGAACTTCAAGAACACCGTCATCGTGATGACCAGCAACCTCGGCTCGCAGATGATCATGCAGATGAGCGGGCGCCCCGCAATGGAGATTCGCGACGCCGTCTGGGCCGAGGTGAAGCAGCACTTCCGGCCCGAGTTCCTGAACCGCATCGACGAGACCGTGGTTTTCCACGCGCTCGACCAGAAAGACATCGAGAGCATCGCGGCGATCCAGCTCAAGTTGCTGGAGGGGCGCCTGGAGAAACTGGAGATGAAGCTCGAGGTGTCGCCTGCGGCTCTGGCCGAGTTGGCCAAGGTCGGTTTCGACCCCGTGTTCGGTGCGCGGCCGTTGAAGCGGGCGATCCAGCAGCGCATCGAAAACCCGGTGAGCAAGCTGATCCTGCAAGGCAAGTTCGGGCCCAAGGACGTGATCCCGGTGGACGTGGAGGGGAGCGAGTTCGTCTTTTCGCGCCTCATCCATTAGGACGAGTTTCTCAAGTTCGTTGCGGCAAGGTCGTTAACGAGAATGGAGCGTGCGCTGGCCGGTCTCGGCCCGGTGCGCGCTGCAGTTCGGTCTCGATCACCCACCTTGAGGAAACCCGCATGAGCTTCACCTCCTTCCGTTGCCTGCTGGCAGCCAGTGCCATGGCCGTGTCCGGTCTGGGCGCTGTGCACGCAGGCGAGATCTATCTCGGCCTGGGGCTGCCCGGTGTCGGGCTGGGTTACGCCCAGCCCGTCAGCCCGGGCTTCACGGTGCGAGGCGACTTTTTCACGCTCGGTTCGCGCGATGTCAATGAAACCGAAAGCGGTATCAGCTACCGCGGCAACTACAAGCTGCAGCGCGCGGCGCTGCTGGCCGACTGGTTTCCGTTTGCCGGCAGCTTCCGCTTCACCGGTGGTGCGGCCTTCAACACCTACAAGATCACGCTGGATGCCAGCGGCGCCGGCGGCACGCTGACCATCGGGGACCGCACCTACACCACCACCGCAGCCGACGGCCTGAACGTGCGCGTGACGTTTCCCAAGACCACGCCCTACTTCGGCATCGGCTGGGGCCACCAGACGGGCACCGGCCTTCGTTTCTCGGCCGACGTCGGGGCCGCGATCGGTCGAGCTACCGTCAGCGCCGCAGCCCGCGGGCAACTGGCCGCACAGCCTGACATTCAGGCCAACATCGACAAGGAACTCGTCCAGCTGCGCGACGGCGTGGGCAAGGTGCGCGCCATGCCGCAGCTGTCGCTGGGCATCGGCTACAGCTTCTGAGGCGGCGCTGCGCTGCTGTTCGCCGGCGCCCGAGGGCGCGGCCCGTCACCACACGGCGCCCGAGGCGCCGTGTTTCATTGCGGCGGCTCGATCCGTTCCAGCTGCATGCGCGCCAGCGTCAGGTTGCCGGTGGTGGCCGATATCACCAGATGCAGCGCCACACCCGGATGCCCGGGCACGGGGCGCAGGATGAGGTGGTGGCTGGCGGTGGTGACGCTGGCTTCGGAGCGTGACTGGCCCACACCCAATGCACGCGAGGCGTCGTTCATCTGGCCGAGCAGCACAGCGCCCTGTTGCGCCAGGCGCTCGGCCGATGGCGGGCCGCCGGCCGCAGCCAGGGGCTGCGCGGTGTGCAGATCGAAGACACAGCTGGCCACCGCACCCTTGATGAGCAGACAGCGGTCGGCATAGGCTTTCCAGCCCGTGGTGCCGTCCACCCTGGGCATCGGCGTGTGCCACGTGGGTAGGGTGGGCAGCGTGAGGATGGGGGGTGCGGCGGGGCGGGTCATCAGCGGTTCCACGTTCATCGGCTCGGTGGGCGCCGCGCTGCTGGGCACAGCCGGCTTGGCCACGGCTTGGGCGAGGTCGGTGTTCAACATGCGCCGGGTGCCAACGCTTGCGTGCTGGCGATTCCAGGCGCCGCTGATGTAGGCCCAGGCCTGGCGCGGCTTGTCTGCCTGCGGCGTGACCTGCACTGAGACGCTGCTGCCGGCTGACAACTGCGTCGCGTGGCCAGCCAGTGCGCTGCTGCTGCCCAGCGGCACCATCAGCAGGTCGCGGTTGGGCCAGCTGCTGCGCATCAGGCTTTCGTGCAGCGGGCCCAGCTGGCCCGCCAGCGCGTGGGGCGGCAGCTCGCCCACCAGCAAGACGCCCAGGCGGCTGTGGCCCAGCAGCACGCGGGCCACTTGCGCGCGGGCCTGTGCGTCGGCATTGATTTCGGTGGCGTACACACGCACCGGCGATTCGTCGGCCAGCGGCATCTCGACGAATTGCAGCACAGCCAGGGCCACGCCATGGCCCTGGCGGCGGATGGAAAGCCGCTGCACGCGGGCACTCGCGGCGCCAGCCAGGCTGGCAAGCAGGCGCAAGCTGGCCGCAGTGCCCAGGTCATGAAGCGCAATGAATTCGGGGGTGTGCTGGATGAATTCGCGCAGCAGCGAACCGGGCACGTCGGCAGTGATGAAAAGCTCGACCTGGTCGTCAGAGATACGGCGGCCGATGTCGTGCCGGCCCTGGCCCAGGTAGGCGTCGCGGTCGGTGACGATTTGCGTGCGCGGCGCGAGCAGGTCGTCGCGGGCGGGGGCGCGTGCCGTGGGCTGGGTGGGGTCTTGCCAGGAAGGCTCGCCGCGGCGGAAATTCATAAGATCATGATAGGGGTCACGTCCAGCCCTTGCATCGTCAGAAACCGTCAGGAAGAGGGCCGATTCATAGAAACTATTAGTCGCTGACGCCAGCTTCCCACAGGCCCCTTGGAATGAACAAAACACAAAACTTGACCGCGGCTGACCTGCCGGCCCCAGTGGTGGTGGTCGGTGCCGGTCTGGGCGGCCTGGCAGTGGCGCTGCACCTGGCGCAGCGGCTGCCGGTGGTGGTACTGGCCAAACGCGGGCTGAACGAGGGCGCCACGGCCTGGGCGCAGGGCGGCATCGTCGGCGTGCTGGGCAGCGACGACAGCATCGACAGCCATGTGCGTGACACCCAGGACGCGGGCGCCGGTCTCGTCGACGAGCACACCGCTCGCTTCGTCGCCGAGCAAAGCGAGAGCGCCATCCGCTGGCTGGTCGAGGCCGGCGTGCCGTTTTCGCCCGATGCCGATGGCCCGCTGGGCCTGCACCTCACCCGCGAAGGCGGCCATGCGGTGCGGCGCATCGCACACGCAGCCGACGCCACCGGCAAGGCCATCCACGACACCCTGCTGCAGCGCGCGCTGGAGCACCCGAACATCACGCTGCGTGAACGCTGGATGGCGGTGGACGTGATCACCTCGCGCCATCTCAAGCGCAAGGAACCGACGCGCTGCTACGGCGTCTACGCACTCGACATGGACAGCGGCCGCATCGAGACACTACCGGCCACGGCCGTGGTGCTGGCCACTGGGGGCGTGGGCAAGGTCTACCGCTACACCAGCAACCCCGACACCGCCACCGGCGACGGCATCGCGATGGCCTGGCGTGCCGGCTGCCGCGTCGGCAACATGGAGTTCATCCAGTTCCACCCGACCTGCCTGTACCACCCGCAGGAACGCAGCTTCCTCATCACCGAGGCGCTGCGCGGCGAAGGCGCCTACCTGACGCTGCCGAACACCGGCACACCGGGCGGCGTGGGCACGCGCTTCATGCCGGCGCACGACGCGCGGGAAGAACTGGCGCCGCGCGACATCGTCGCCCGCGCCATCGACTTCGAGATGAAGAAGCACGGCCTCGACCACGTCTGGCTGGACGCGCGGCACCTCGGGGAAGCATTCCTCACAGAGCACTTCCCCACCATCCACGCGCGCTGCCTCGGCCTGGGCATCGACATCGCCCGCCAGCCCATCCCGGTGGTGCCGGCGGCGCACTACACCTGCGGCGGTGTGGTCACCGATCTGGACGGCCGCACCGATCTGCCGGGCCTGTATGCCGTGGGCGAAACCACTTACACCGGCCTGCACGGCGCCAACCGGCTGGCCAGCAACTCGCTGCTGGAATGCGTGGTGCTGGGCCGCACCTGCGCCGAACGCATCCTGGCCGAAGGGGCGGCTTCGCCCGGCCCACTGCCGGCCTGGGACGAAAGCCAGGTGGAAGACGCAGACGAACAGGTCGTCATCGCCCACAACTGGGACGAACTGCGGCTCTTGATGTGGAACTATGTCGGCATCGTGCGCACGACCAAGCGGCTGGAACGCGCGCTGCACCGCATCAAGCTGCTGCGACACGAAACGCTGGAGTACTACGCCAACTTTCGCGTCAACCGCGACCTGCTGGAGCTGCGCAACCTGGTGATGTGCGCCGAGCTCATCGTGCGCAGCGCGTTGCGTCGCCATGAAAGCCGCGGTCTGCACTACAGCCGCGATTTCCCGCACACGCTGCCGGTGAGTTTCCCCACCGTGCTGACACGCCGCGCCCGCAGCCAGGACATGGAGTAGGCAGGACATGGACCAGCCAGGACATGGACTGGCCGGGACATGGACGACTGACCAGCCGTCGCCCGGCGTTTCACTCCAGCGTCGCGAAGCCCGTGCGCGGCGCCTGTTCAACCCGGGCACGCCCCTGGTGCTTGGCGGCATAGAGGGCGCGGTCTGCGCGTGAAAGCAACTGCTCCAGCGTGGCGCCATGGTTCGGGAACAGCGCGATGCCCGCCGAGAACGAACCGCGTGGCAACCGGCGCCGGCCCAGCGACAGCTGCAGCGAGGTATAGGCGTCCAGCAGCCGCGTGATGACGACTTCGGCTTCGTCGGCCTGCAGTTCCGGCATCACGGCCACGAACTCTTCGCCGCCGTGGCGGCAAACGACATCGCTCTTGCGCAGCATTTCGGTCAGCAGGATGCCAAAGCGTTGCAGCACCAGGTCACCTGCGGCATGGCCGCAGGTGTCGTTCAGCAGCTTGAAGTGGTCCAGGTCCAGCAGCACCACACACAGCGGTGTGCCGCTGCGGCGCGCGCGTTCCAGCAGGCCGGGAGCCACCTCGAAGAGGTAGCGCCGGTTGTGCAGCCCGGTCAGCGGGTCGCGCAGCGCTTGCTCGCGCAGCTGCGCGTGCAGCCGTTCGGTTTCGGCCATCTGGGCCTGCAGCGCCGCGTTCAGCGCTGTCAGGCGCTGTCGGTCGTCTTCGACGCTGCGGCGGCCGTCAACGGCGGCATCGCGTTCCCGTCGCGCCTGCTCGAGCTGGTGCATGACGTCGAGCGCGATGTAGCGGGCGCGCGCGCTGCGGCCGACCAGGCTTTCGTACAGCGCATGGGCCGCGCGCAGATGAGCCAGGGCCTGTGTGGCCCGGCCGGTCTGTTCGGCCGCGTCGGACAGCGCGCGCTGCAGCGCCATCAGGTCGTAGCTGGGTTTGGCGCCGCCGGCCGCTTCGCTGGCATGCAGCACGGCAAGCGCAGTCGAGTACGCATCCTGGGCGTCGCCACGGGCGAGGCGACAGCGCGCCATCTGCCAGCCCCAGGCCAGTGCCCACTCGCCCGCAGGCTGGCGCCCGAGCGCAGCCTGCACGCCGCGCAGCAAGGCTTCGCTGCGGTCGATCTCGCCACCGGCCATGCAGGCCAGCGCCAGCGGCGGGGTCATGTCCTCCACCACTTCTGGCCGCTCGCCGTGCAGAAGCCTCTCCAGCGTGTCGCCGAGGGCGCTGGCTTCGCCGAGGTCACCCAAGGCGTGGTGGATGACGATGAGGTTGCAGGCCGCCACCAACTGCGCGGCTTTCGCGCCGGCCTTGGCAGCCGCAGCCAGCGCCTGCAGGCTGTACTTGCGCGCGTCTTTCAGGTTGTACAGGTCGTGGTGGCGCCCGCCAAGATTGGTGCAGGCAGCAACGTAAGGGCCGGGCCAGCCGGTTTGCTGGGCGGCGTCGAAGGCGGCATGCAGGTGAAGCAAAGAGGCATCCACCTGGCCCAGTTGCTTGCAGGTGATGGCGCGTGAGTTGTGCGCGATGAAGCGGTGCATGGCGTCGCGCGGGGAGCCGTGGCGTGCGTCCAGCAAAGCCTGCAAACGCGCGGAGCCTTCGGCATCGCCCTGGCGGCGCAGCAGCAGCGCCTGCAATTCGTCGCACAGGCGCAGGCCGCGTTCGGGCTCGTCGCCTTGGTCGGATTCGCTGGTTTCGCTGATTTCGCTGGTTCCGGCGGATTCACCCGGTTTGCCGGGCGCGAGGAAAAGGCTGCGCGCCGCGTCGAGCGTCAGTTGGGCCTGGGCGGGCGGTGCCAGCCGGGCTTCGCCCAGCGCCACCAGCAGTTGAGCCTCGGCGCGGTGCACGCCGGGCTCGGCGCACAAGCTGCGCGCCAGAGTCAGCGAGGCCCCGGGGTCGAGGTAGCTCAGTTGCCAGGCCCGCAACAGCGCCGGGCCGGTTGATTCGGCGGCTTCAGCCACGCGCGCGCATGGCCATGCGGGCTTGCACGAAGCCGAAGGCGTATTCCATGGCGTCCAGCAACTGACGCTCGCTGTCGCCACGCTCGCGTTCGCTGAGGTAGAACACAAAGTCGACCTCATGGCGGATGTAGCGCGGCGCCAGGCGGTTCAGCGTCACGCAGGCCACGTCGGCCAGCAGTTCGGGGTTGTGCGCCAGGCCTGGGTAGCGGTCGGCGTGGCTGTTAACCGCCTCGAAGACTGCGCGTTCGTTGTGGTTGCGCACCGAAGTGAAATCGGCGCTCAGCGTGGTCGTCATGGTCGGGCTCCGCCCCTGCAGCAGGGCACACCGCTGTATCGGCCCGGCGCCGGCCGGCTTGAGTGTTCTCTCAGCCTCTCAGGCCGCGCCGATGTTGGGCACGAAGCCACGCCGGGTGGCGGGCTGCGCCACGCTCGTCGGGTGCTGGCGCACGAAGGCCAGCATGCGGTCGATGCAGCCCAGAGCCTGGCTGCGCACGGGTTCGGGCACGTTGATTTCGTGGCCGCCGCCGAGCGGGCTTTCCAGGCAGGCCACCACACCCTGCAGTGCGTTCATCGCCATCCAGGGGCAATGCGCGCAGCTCTTGCAGGTGGCGCTGTCGCCGGCGGTGGGTGCCTCCAGCAGCAGCTTGCCCGGCGCCAGCTGGCGCATGCGGTGCAGGATGCCGTTGTCGGTGGCCACGATATAGGCCGGCGCGGTGCCGTCCACCACGGCCTTCAGCAACTGGCTGGTGCTGCCCACGAGGTCGGCCTGCTCGACCACGTTCCTCGGCGATTCGGGGTGCACCAGCACCAGCGCGCCCGGGTGCTGTTCGCGCAGCAGGGCGAGCTCCAGGCCCTTGAATTCGTCGTGCACGATGCAGGCGCCATTCCACATCAGCATGTCGGCGCCGGTCTGCTCCTGGATGTAGCGGCCGAGGTGGCGGTCGGGCGCCCAAAGCACCTTTTTGCCCTCATCCTTCAGATGGTTGACGATGGCCAGCGCGCAGGAGCTCGTCACCATCCAGTCGGCGCGCGCTTTCACGGCCGCGCTGGTGTTGGCGTAAACGACCACGGTGCGGTCGGGGTGGGCGTCGCAAAAGGCGCCGAATTCCTCGGGCGGGCAGCCCAGGTCGAGGCTGCAGGTGGCTTCCAGGTCGGGCATCAACACGCGCTTTTCGGGCGACAGGATCTTGGCGCTTTCACCCATGAAGCGCACGCCGGCCACCACCAGCGTCTGCGCCGGGTGGTCGCGCCCGAAGCGCGCCATTTCCAGCGAATCGGCGACCAGACCGCCGGTTTCCAGCGCCAGGTCCTGCAGGTCGCCATCAACGTAGTAGTGCGCCACCAGCACGGCGTTGCGGGCCTTCAGCAGTGCTGCGGCGCGGGCCTTGGTTGCCGCGCGTTGGCTGGCATTCAGCGCCGGCGGTACCCGGGCCCAGACCTGGGCGGTGCAGCTGGCGCCGCTGGCGTCCTGGCGCGTGAAGTCGTAGAGGACCTGGGTGGCTGCTGGCGTGCTGACTGGGCTCATGGCGGCAATGGTAGACCCGCCTCGCGCGTGCTGCAGAAGCGGCCTGGCAGTGCCCAGAAATTGTTGTACTTCCGCCGTCGGGTTGCCGCTGCGCCGCCTAGCATCGCGCCATGTCCTCACTTACCTTGCCCGGCACGGGGCGACGCCAGGACGCCAAGGTCATGGGCCTGATCGGCCTGGCGCACAGCATCAGCCACTTCAGCCAGCTCTTGCTGGCGCCGCTGTTTCCGTGGCTGAAGGTCGAGTTCGGCGTCAGCTACGCCGAACTCGGCTTCCTGCTCACCATCTTCTTCGTCGTCTCTTGCGCGGTGCAGGCGATGTCGGGGTTCTGGGTCGACCGCTACGGCCCGCGGCCGGTGCTGTTCGGCGGGCTCTTCCTGGTGGGCGTGGCGGCCGTGGGCTATGCCAGCAGCACCAGCTACAGCATGCTGGCGCTGTTTTCGGTGGTGGCCGGCATCGGCAACGGCGTTTTCCACCCGGTGAACTACACCGTGCTCAACCGCAAAGTCGCCAAGGCGCGCCTGGGGCATGCCTACAGCGTGCACGGCATCACCGGCAGCCTGGGCTGGGCGCTGGCGCCGGCTCTGCTGGTGCCGTTGACGCTGGCCTACTCGTGGCGCGTGGCTTTGCTGTGCGCGGCGGGCCTCGTGTTCCTGGTGCTGCTGGTGCTGTGGCTGCAGCGTGAAGAAATCGCAGTGCCGCCCGTGCCCGCACCCGCAGCGGGCAGTGCAGCTGCCGCCGAGAGCAACTTCGACTTCCTGAAGATTCCTGCGGTGTGGAAATGCTTCGCGTTTTTCTTTCTCTTTGCCGGTGCGCTGTCCATCGTGCAGAGTTTTGGTCCGCAGGCGGCGAAAGAATTGCACGGCGTGCCCGCCCACCTGGCGGCCCTCTGCCTGACGGTCTACATGGTGGGCAGCGCCGGCGGCATGTTGCTGGGCGGCTTTTTGGCCGCCGACCCCGACCGCTGCGAGCGCGTCGTGGGTGTGGCGCTGGGCGTGGCGGCCAGCATTGCGTTGGTGCTCGCATTTGCCAGCCTGCCGGGCCTGCTGGTGCCGGTGCTCTTCGGCGCCATGGGCCTGGCTTCGGGCGTGGCATCGCCCTCGCGCGACATGCTGGTCAAGCGCGCCACGCCGGCCCATGCCACCGGCAGGGTGTACGGCGTGGTCTACGGCGGGCTGGACGTCGGGCAAGCCGTGGTGCCGCTGTTCATAGGCGCGCTGATGGACCAGGGCGCCTACCGCAGCGTGCTGCTGGCGCTGGCAGCGTTGCAGATCCTGCTGATCTTCAGCGCCTTCCGCGTCGGCGCGGTGAAACGTCAGGCGCCGGTGTCAGCCTGAATGTCGGCCTGAATTTCGGCTTGAATGTCGGCCTGAATGTCGACCTGAACCGGGCCGGGCTATGCTGGCGCCATGCCCGCAGGCTGCGTCTTCCTCAGCTACCGCCGCGACGACAGCGCCGGCTACGCCCGGGCGTTGGGCGACGCGCTGGTGATGGAGTTCGGCGCAGCGCGGGTGTTCATCGATGTCGACGACATCGCCGCCGGTCAAGCTTTCGGTGACGTCATCCTGCAGCAGCTGGGCAGCGCGAAGCTGCTGCTGGTGCTGATCGGCCGCCGCTGGCTGGGTGAACGTGAGGGCGGTACGCCGCGCCTTTTCGATGCCGATGATTTCGTGCGTCGCGAGGTGGCCACCTGCCTGGCGCGCGGCGCCGTGGTGTTGCCGGTGCTGCTGGACGGTGCGGCGATGCCGAAAGCGCAGCAGCTGCCGCCCGAATTGCAGGCCTTGGTGGGGCGCCAGGCACTGACATTGGACAACGCGCGTTATGCCGACGACCTGCAGCGGCTGATGGACGCGGTGCGCGCCGTCATCGGCGTGCCGATGGCCGCCACGCCGGCCCCGCAGCGCAGAAAAGCCCTGGCCCTGGCCGCTGGCGCCGCGGTGCTGCTGGCAGCAGCTGGCGCGTGGTGGGGCCTGGACCAGCGCCAGGACGAGCGCTATGACGAGCGCTGGAACGAGCCCCAGAACGAGCGCCAGAACGAGCGTGCTGCGGCCCGTGCGGCCGTCAACGGCCGCTGGATGGCCGAGATCGACTACGGCTGGGCCAACGCGCGCTTCACCGAAACGCTCGATCTGCAAGGCGAGGCCCAGTTGCTCAGCGGCACGGCGAGCTTCCTGCGTGTGCCGCGGGTCATCGTCGAAGGGCAGCTGGAGGGTGAAACGCTGGCGTTCAGCACACGCAGCACCGAGGTGCTGGGCCGCGAGAGCCGCGAGACCGTGCACCGCTACCGCCTGCGCTTCGTGGGCGATGAGTTGCGCGGCACGCTGCAGACCGAAGGTGGCAGCTCGCCGTCAGGCCCGGTGGCCTTCGTCGCGCGCCGCGCCGGGGCTGCACCAGGTGCGGCAGGCGCGGCATCGGCAGCGGCTAAAGTGCCGCCATGATTCCTGCCCTCGCAACTTCCGCCCCGGCCCAGCCCGCACGCATGGCTGGCCACGCCCTTGTCGAAGCCTTGGTCGCGCAAGGCATCGACACCTGCTTCGGCGTGCCCGGCGAAAGCTATCTGGCCGTGCTGGACGGCTTCCATGAGCACCGTGAACACATCCGCTTCATCGCCTGCCGCCAGGAAGGCGGCGCTTCCTTCATGGCCGAGGCGCAAGGCAAGCTGAGTGGCCGCCCGGGTGTGTGTTTCGTGACGCGCGGCCCGGGTGCCACCAACGCCAGCATCGGCGTGCACACGGCGTTTCAGGACAGCACGCCGATGGTGCTGTTCATCGGCCAGGTGGCCCGCGACCAGCGCGACCGCGAGGCGTTTCAGGAACTCGACTACCGCCAGATGTTCAGCCCCGGCACGCTGGGCTTGGCCAAGTGGGTGGCCGAAGTGGACAGTGCCGACCGCTTGCCCGAATACGTGGCGCGCGCCTTCCGCACCGCGATGCAGGGTCGCCCAGGCCCGGTGGTGCTGGCGCTGCCCGAAGACATGCTGACCACGCCGACCGCCGCGCCGGTGCTGCCGCGCGTGGAGCCGGTGCACGCCTGGCCCGCGCCCGGTGGCCTGCGCGACCTGCGCGCGATGTTGATGGCAGCGCAGCGGCCGGTGCTCATCGCCGGCGGTTCAGGCTGGAACGCGGAAGCTGCGGCCGCGCTGCAGCGCTTCAGCGAAAACTGGCAGCTGCCCACGGCCTGCGGCTGGCGCTTTCAAGACACCTTCGACAACCGCCACCGGCTCTACATCGGTGACGTGGGCATCGGCATCAACCCGAAACTGGCCGCGCGCATCCGCGATGCCGACCTGGTGATTGCGCTGGGCATCCGCCTGGGTGAAATGACGACCCATGGCTACACGCTGCTGCAGGCGCCCAGACCGGCGCAGCAGCTGGTACACATCCACGCCGGCGCCGAAGAACTGGGGCGCGTCTACGCCGCCGACCTGTTGATGCAAAGCAGCATGACCTACGCTGCCAAGGCCCTGGAAGGCCTGGCCGCGCCGAGGAGCCTGCCCTGGGCCGAAACCGCGGTCGCCGCGCGCGCCGACTATGAGGCCAACCTCGTGGCCCCGGCCGTCGAGCCCATGGACATGGCGGTGCTGGTGAAGACGCTGCAGCGCGTGCTGCCCGAAGACACCGTCTACACCAACGGGGCCGGCAACTTCGCTGGCTGGCTGCACCGTTACGGCGTGCTGCCTGGGCTGCAGCACTTCGGCCGCACGCAGCTGGCGCCCACCAGTGGTGCCATGGGCTACGGCTTGCCGGCGGCGGTGGCCGCAGCCTTGCTCTACCCGCACCGCTTCGTGCTGAACCTGGCCGGCGACGGCGATTTCCTGATGACGGGCCAGGAACTGGCCACCGCCACGGGCTATGGCGCGAAGAAGCTCATCAGCGTCGTCGTCGACAACGGCACTTACGGCACCATCCGCATGCACCAGGAGCGCGACTACCCCGGGCGTGTCAGCGGCAGCGACCTCTTCAACCCCGACTTCGCCGCCCTGGCCCGCGCCTACGGCTGGCAGGCCGAGTTCATCGACCACACAGCGGCCTTCGAGCCGGCTTTGCGCCGCGCGCTGGAAGCCGGCAAACCCACGCTGCTGCATGTGAAGCTGTCTGCCGACGTCAGCACCAGCCGCACCACGCTCTCGGCCATCCGCAGCGCAGCGCTGCAGCGCGGCAGTTGAGGTTGCGCTGTCAGTGGCTGCGCTGTCAGTGGCTGCGCCCGCGCAGCATCAGCACCACGCTGCTGGTGACAAGGCCGGCCGCCAGCCATTCGGCCCAGTGCAGGGTCTCACCGCCCAGGGTGACACCCAGCGACAGGCCGATGATCGGGTTCACATAGGCATAGCTGGACGAAACCGCCGTGCGCGTGCGCTGCAGCAGCAGCATGAAGGCCGAGAAGGCGATGAGCGAGCCGGCAATCACCAGGTAGACCCAGCTGAACAGGGCCCGCGCATCGGGCGGCCATGCGGGGCTTTCGCCCAGGGCCAGCGAGACCAGCATCAACCCTGCGCCGCCGGCCAGCATCTGGCTGGCAAAGCCCATTGCACCTGGCGCCATGGCCAGGCTGCGTCCACCCAGGGCACGCGGCAGGCCGCGCACGCTCCACACACTGCCCAGCTTCCACGAGACCGAGGCCACCAGCACCGCCAGCAGCCCGCCCGGCGAGGCACTGAAGCCCTGGCCCATGGCCAGGCCCAGCACACCCACCAGGCCCAGCGCGATGCCGGCGGCTTCCATGCGTGTCGGCTTCACGCCGTACGGCCATTCAAAAGCTGTTTGCAGCGCCGGCCCGATGGCGATGAGGGCCACGACGAGTCCTGAACTGACGGTCTGCTCGGCCACCGCGGTGAGGCCATAGCCCACACCCAGCATCAGCGCACCCAGCAGCGTGGCGTTGATCCACTGATCGCGGTTCGGCCAGCGCCCGCCGCGCCACAGCACCCAGACCGCCAGCAGTGCCCCGGCGACCAGAAAGCGGGTGCCCATCTGATGGAAGGGCGGGAAGCTGACCAGCGCCCACTTGATGGCGAGGTAGGTGCTGCCCCAGATGAACCAGGTGGCGGCCAGGCAAGCCAGGATCAGCGGCGGCATGCGGTGCAGGGGACGGTCTATGGTCAGTGCGCGGTGTTCATGGGGTGCGGATGCTACGCAAGCGGGTGTGGCGCCCTGTGGCGCCGAAGCATCGCGGGCGCCCCTACAATACAAAGCAAGTCGGGGCGTAGCGCAGCCTGGTAGCGCATCTGGTTTGGGACCAGAGGGTCGAAGGTTCGAATCCTTTCGCCCCGACCATCATTCAAAAGCCAACGGCCCCGGGACATGCTCTCGGGGCCGTTTTGTTTTCGGCGCACTGAACCGGCGCACTGAACCGGCGCGGTGAACCGGCGTGGTGACATTCAGGCCGCGTCGCGCCCCGGGGCTGTGGCGGTGGCCTGGGCCATGCGGCGCGCGAGCACCGGGTCGTGCGGTTCGATGGTGGCCTTGTCCACTGCGGGCCGGCGCAGTGGCGTGGTGCCGTCGTCCACCTCGGCGGCCAGCTGCTTGGCCAGCGTGTAGGCGGTGCTGACGAGCCAGCTGCCGGTGTCCTGGTCTTCGGCGGTTTCGCCGTCCAGAAAGTGGTCGGCCGCGCGCGTGGCCGCATGCACTTGGTGGGCGCGCACGCGCAGCGTGGCGACCGTCTGTTTGAACATCACGTCGGCCGGCTGTTCCTTCAGCATGCGCGTCAGCGCGTCCACTTCGCCGGCCATGTCGCCGGCCATCGCGACCGCACATGACATCAACCACGAACCGGTGTTGCGGTCGGCCTCGTTGCCCTGGGCGCTGAAGTGTTCGGCCGCGCGTGCCGTGGCGCGCAACTGGTGGGCGCGCTGGCCGAGCATGCGCATGACCTGCGCGGTGTTCTCGTCGGCGGCGGTGGCGCGGGGCGCGTTGGCCGGTTGGGCGGTAGGGCGGGCTTCGGGCATGGCGGGCCTTGTTGGAAGTTCAGTCTGCATTCTGCCCAGCTTCGCCCGCCACAGGGGGCGGCGCGCCCCCCGCAGCCCAGGTGCCACGCAGCAGGCTGGCCAGATCGAGCAGTGGCGCCGTGCCTTCCTGCGGCAGTGGCGGGCTCGGCGCCTGATCATCCGGCCCGCCCAGCGACGTCTGGTCGAAGTGGCCCAGCAACTCGTCGCCAATGAAACGTGTGCGTGGTGCGTACAGGTGGCGTTCGCCCCAGGCGCGCTGCTGCGTGATGTGGAAGCGCTGCGGCAGCCACAGCGTGAGGCTGTCCTTGGCGCGCGTCATGCCCACATAAAGCAGCCGGCGCTCTTCTTCGATTTCTTCGGCGCGGCCGGTGGCCAGGTCGGCGGGCATGCAGCCATCCACCATGCGCAGCAGGTGCACGGCGCTCCACTCCTGCCCCTTGGCCGAGTGCAGGGTGGACAGCACCAGGTAGTCGTCGTCGCGGTGCGGCGGGCCGGCTTCATCGCCTGTGGCGGCGGGCGGGTCGAGCGTCAGCTCGGTGACGAAGCGGGTGCGGCTGCCGTGGCCAGCAGCCAGGCGCAGCAGGGTCTCGAGGTCGCCACCCCGCACGCGGTGGTCGTCGAACAGGCGTTCCAGGTGCGGTCGGTACCAGGTGATGACGCGCTGCAGATCGGCGGGCCAGGCCGGCTCTTCCTGCAGCTGCTGCATGAGGCTGCACAGTGCCGGCCAGCCGCTGGCGCCGCGTGGCGGCGCAAAGTCGCGCAGCCGGCCTGGGTGGGCCAGCAGCCGAGCCACTGCTGCCGGCCCGACACCCGGCACCAGGCGCGCGCAGCGGGCCGCGGCGAAACGTGCCGCCGGGTTGTCGGCCCAGCGCAGCACGGCCAGCACGTCCTTGATGTGCGCTGCTTCCAGAAAGCGCAGCCCGCCGTACTTGACGAACGGCACCTGGCGGCGCACCAGTTCCAGCTCCAGCGCCGCGCTGTGCGTGGCGGTGCGAAACAGCACCGCCTGGCGGCGCAGCAGGATGCCGGCTTCGCGCTCGGCCAGCACGGCGTCGGCCACGCCACGCGCCTCGGCGGCTTCGTCAGCCACTGTCACCAGGCGTGGGCGCGGGCCGTCAGCACGGCCGCTCCAGAGCTTCAGCGCCCGGCCTTGCGGCGCCTGCGCGATGACGGCATTCGCGGCCGCCAGGATGGCCGGCGTACTGCGGTAGTTCTGCGTCAGCGTCAGCACCAGCGCCGGCGGGGTGCAGCGGCCGGGCAGGGCGCGCAGGTGCTCGGGGCTGGCGCCGCGAAAGGCGTAAATCGCCTGCGCGTCGTCGCCCACTGCCGTAAGACCCAGGCCACCGGGGCGCAGTGCATGCACGATGTCGGCCTGCAATGCATTGACGTCCTGCACCTCGTCGACCAGCACATGGTCGAAGCGCCCGCGCAGCTTCGCGGACGTGGCCGGGTGCTGCAGCAGGTGCCACCAGGCCAACAGCAGGTCATCAAAATCCAGCGCGTGCTGTGTCGCCTTGGCCTGCGCGTAGGCGGCAAAAAGTGCGCCCAGCGCCGCTTCGTGGGTAGCGCACCAGGGAAAGTGCTGTGCCAGCACCTGGGCCAGCGGCTCCCGGGTGTTCACGCAGCGCGAGTGGATGGCCAGGCAGGTGCCGGCCAAGGGAAAACGCAGCCGGCCTGTGGTCTCTGCCAGGCCCTGCTGCTGGCGCACCTGGCTGAGCAGATCTTCCGCGTCGGCGCGGTCCAGCACGGTGAAGCCTTCGGCCAGGCCGACATGGCGCGCTTCTTCACGCAGCAGCCGCGCCGCTATGCCGTGGAAAGTGCCGCACCACGGCAGCTGCGGCGGCGCCACGCTGCTGGGCAAGCCAGCCGCGCGGTGCAGCAGGCGGCCGGCACGCTGCGCCATTTCGAACGCGGCGCGGCGCGAGAAGGTCACCAGCAACAGCCGCTGCAGGTCGGCCCCCTGCTGCACCAGCCACGCCACGCGAGTCGCCAGGGTCATGGTCTTGCCGGTGCCCGCGCCGGCCAGTACCAGCAGGGCCGGGTGCGCGGCCTGCGGCGCATGCAACGCGGCCGCGCGCTGCTCGGGGTTCAGGCCGGCCAGGGTGGCGATGTCGTCGGTGGCGACGATGTCATCGATGCCGTCGATGTGGTCGGTATCCACGGTGATGGCCTGATGGGCGGTTGGCATGCCCGACTGTAGGCCTGGCCTGCCCGGAGGGACTCGAACCCCCGACCTGCGGCTTAGAAGGCCGCTGCTCTATCCAGTTGAGCTACGGGCAGTAGCGCTCGATTCTAGGAGTGCGGCACGTCCTGCCCCTTCACCAGCGACTCATGGCGCACCGGCTCTCGGTGTGGACCCTGCAGCCGTTCGTCTGGTCGTTCTTCTGGCCGCATATCCCGCCGCATATCCCGCCGCTCATCCGGCCGCATGCCCCGCCGCTCATTCCGGCCCCTCATCTGGCCGCTCATCCGGCCGCTCATCCGGCCGCTCATATCGCGGTTCAGGCGGGCCACGAATACACTGCGGGCATCCAGGTTCCTCGCAGGCAGCCCAGGGCACCCCGCCTTCGCAAAAGACTCTCAATCATGCTCGACGGCATCAAGCGCTTGTTCTCAGGGGGCTCGGCCGCCGTTCCCGACGGCTGGGACGGTGTGGCACCGTGGGCGAAGTCGAAGCAGTACGCCTTTCGCGCCGTGCAGGAAGAGGGCTTCGTCATCGATGGCCACCTGGGCGCCACACCGTGGCGTCTGGAGTGGGGCCCTTCGCACCGCCCCTACATCCAAGGCCATGAATTGCGGCTGCGCGCCGAGCTGAGCCTGAGCTCCGAGCTGCAGGTGGTGGTGATGAACCGCGCCTTGCAGGAAGCGATGGAAAAGGCCGTCTTCGAACAGTATGTTGAAGGCGTGCAGACGCGCATCGACAACCAGACACCACCTGAGATGCGCTGGCTGGTGATGTTTCCCAAGCTGCCCGGCAACGACATGCCGCTGCTGCGAGAACGCTTTTGCGCGTTTGCCAGCGTGCCGAGCTGGCTGCGCCATTGGCTGGACGGCGCACTGACGCAGAGCCTGGTCGCCTTGCGCATCGGGCCCGAAGTGCCCGTGGTGCTGATGATCGGCCGCGGCCGCCTGATGCTGCGCACTGCGGTGCTCGACGCCGACGTGGCCACGCTGCAGGGTTGGGTGCGCTTCTTCGAAATCGCGATGCGCGAAGCCCGGCGTGTGGGCACCGAACACAGCGATTCCATCGCGCCGAGCACGCAACCCAGCCTGTGGCAGGCCAGCGCATTGCCCGGCGACGAGCGGAGTACGTAGACCCCCACGCTCACTGCGTTCGCTGCCCCCCCCGGGGGGGCTCTTGCTGCAGACCGGTGGAGCCGGATCTGCGCAAGGCCTTGATCAGGCGGCTGCGATTTTCCCGAGTTCGATTTTTGCGATGGCGTTGCGGTGCACTTCGTCGGGGCCGTCGGCAAAACGCAAGGTGCGGGCGTGGGTGTAGAAGCTGGCCAGCGGGGTGTCCTGGCACATGCCTGCGCCGCCGAAGACCTGCATCGCCCAGTCGATGACCTGGCAGGCCATGGTGGGCGCCACCACCTTGATCATCGCGATTTCGGCCTTGGCGCTCTTGTTGCCCGCCAGGTCCATCATCCACGCGGCCTTCAACGTCAGCAGCCGCGCCTGGTCGATCTTGCAGCGCGCTTCGGCAATGCGCTCCAGCGTCACCCCCTGCTGCGCGATCGGCTTGCCGAAGGCGACACGCTGCGTGGCGCGTTCGCACATCAGCTTCAAGGCTCGTTCGGCCAGGCCGACCAGCCGCATGCAGTGGTGAATGCGGCCCGGCCCCAGGCGGCCTTGCGCGATTTCGAAGCCGCGGCCTTCGCCGAGCAGGATGTTGCTGACCGGCACGCGCACGTTCTTGAAGTCGACTTCCATGTGGCCGTGCGGCGCATCGTCATAGCCGAAGACCGACAGCGGGCGCAGGATGGTGATACCCGGTGTCTCGCGCGGCACCAGCACCATGCTTTGCTGCGAGTGGCGCGGCGCGGTCTTGTCGGTCTTGCCCATGAAGATGAAGATGGCGCAGCGCGGGTCGCCGGCGCCGCTGGTCCACCATTTGCGGCCGTTGATGACGTAGTCGTCGCCCGCGCCTGTGGATTCACGTCGGATGTCGGCTTCGATGTTGGTCGCGTCCGAAGACGCCACCGCCGGCTCGGTCATCGCAAAGGCGCTGCGAATCTCGCCCGCCAGCAAGGGTTGGAGCCAGCGCTTCTTGTGCTCGGCCGAACCGTAGCGCGCGATGGTTTCCATGTTGCCGGTGTCGGGCGCCGAGCAGTTGAAGACCTCGCTGCTCCAGGGCACCGCGCCCATGATCTCGGCCAGCGGCGCGTAGTCCTGGTTGCTCAGGCCGAAGGTGAACTCGGCATCCGCGTCTGGCTTCGAGCCTTCCGCACTCGAGCCTTCCGCGCTCGGCGGCAGGAAGAGGTTCCAAAGGCCCGCAGCGCGCGCCTTCGGCTTGAGTTGTTCGATCACCTGCAGCGGCGTCCAGCGTTTGCCGGCCTGGGTGTTGGCCTCGATCTCGGCTTCCCATTGCGGTTCAGCCGGATAAATGTGTTCAGCCATGAAGGCGTTCAGGCGCGCCTGCAGGTCCTGGGTGCGGGGTGAGTAGCTGAAGTCCATGTGCGTGCGCGCTTTCGTATCGGTGTGGGTGTCGGGTGTCTGGCGGGGTGGGCGATGGGCGCCGTCAGCGTGCGCCGTGTTCGTGGGCCAGCGCGAACTGCCAGGCCATCTCGGCCAATGAACGTGCGGCCGCACCGCTGGTGCGAGCTTGCGCGCTGCTGGCGGTGCCGTCGACCACACGCTTGGCGATGCCCTGCATGATGCTGGCCAGGCGGAACAGGTTGTAGGCGAGGTAGAAGTTCCACTCGGCCTTCAACGCGCTGACGTTGCCGCGGCCCGTGCGCTCGCAATACTTCTCGATGTAGTCGTCTTCAGAAGGAATGCCCAGGGCCGTGAGGTCCAGGCCACCGATGCCGCGGAAGACACCGGGCGGGATGTGCCAGGTCATGCAGTGGTAGCTGAAGTCGGCCAGCGGGTGACCGAGCGTGGACAGTTCCCAGTCCAGCACGGCAATGACGCGTGGCTCTTCGGCGTCGAAGACCACGTTGTCGAGGCGAAAGTCGCCGTGCACGATGGCCGGCGCGCTGCCGTCCAGCGCACCGGGTGGCAGGCGCCGCGGCAGCCACTCGATCAGGTGCTCCATCTCCGGGATGTCTTCCGTGATGCTGGCCAGATACTGCTTGCTCCAGCGGCCGATCTGGCGCTCGAAGTAGTTGCCCGGCTTGCCGTAGCTGGCCAGGCCTGTGGCGGCCACGTCGACGCTGTGCAGCGTGGCGATGACACGGTTCATCTCGTCGTATATGGCGCCGCGCTCGGGGGCTGTCATGCCGGGCAGCGCCTGGTCCCACAGCACACGGCCGGCCATGAAGCCCATGATGTAGAAAGCGCGGCCGATGACGCTTTCGTCCTCGCACAGCAGCAGCATCGGTGGCACCGGCACACCCGTCGTCGCCAGCCCCTGCATGACGCGGAACTCCCGCTCTATGGCGTGCGCCGAAGGCAGCAACTTCGCTGCGGGGCCGGGCTTGGTGCGCATCACGTAAGTCCGGCCCGGCGTCTGCAGCTTGTAGGTGGGGTTGCTCTGGCCGCCCTTGAACTGCTCGACGCTGAGCGGACCCTCGAAGCCAGGCAGGGCCTGCTGCAGATGCGCCTGCAGCGCGGCCACGTCAAAGGCGTGGCTCTTGGCCACGGGCTTGGTGCCGGTGAACTGTTCCATCGTCATCAGCCTCGGGGCGTTACTTGTCGGCCAGCGCCATCAGCTTCTCGCGTGACAGCACCACCAGGCGCGTGGGTTCCACGCGCACCGCGCCATCGCGCTCGAAACCCTTCAGCTCCTGGTTCACACGCTGGCGTGAGGCGCCGAGCAACTGCGCCAGGTCTTCCTGCGCCAAGACGAGGCCGATGCGGATCTCTTCGCCCTGCTCGATGCCGTAGCTCTTGGCCAGCAGCAGCACCTGTCGCGCCAGCCGTGCCTGCAGCGGGCGTGTGTTGATGTCTTCGAGCTGGTCGAACATCAAGCGCAGGCGGCGGCAGTTCAGCCGCAGCAGCGCTTCGTAAAGCTCGACATGCTGTGCCAGCAGCTCCTTGAAGTCGGTCTTGCGCACCACGAGCAGCGTGGTGGTGCCGTGGGCGTCGGCATCGTGGGTGCGCGGCAGGCCATCGAAGAGTGCGATGTCGCCGAACCAGGTGCCGGGCTCGACATAGGTCAACGTGATCTGCTTGCCCGACAGCGCCACCGAGCTGACGCGCACCGCGCCGCGGGCCACGCCACACCATTCCTGCGCCGGCGTGCCGCGTGAAGCCAGCATGTCGCCGTCGACCAGGCGCCTGACTTGCGAGCGGGCGAGGATGGCGCGCTGTAGTGTCTGTGAGAGCTTGCTGAACCACGCGCCCGATTCGATGTTTTGCTGTTCGTCGAGTGTAAGAACGGGGGTATTCATGGCTTGTCTCGGTTGCGACAGGCGCGCGACGATGGCGGCTGCATTGTTCTGGGCCGCCACCGCCTTGTGGCAGCCCGTACCGGAAGACTACGCCATGCCCACGACCGCGCTTCACGTCCCCAGCCTCAAGCACACCTGCAGCACCGCCGAATGGCAATTGCGGGTCGACCTCGCTGCGGCCTATCGCATGGTGGCCATGTTCGGTTGGGACGACCTCGTCTTCACGCACATCAGCGTTCGCGTTCCTGGTGATGCGCCCGGCCAGGGGGGGCAACACGGCGACGAGTTCCTCATCAACCCCTACGGTTTCATGTTCGAGGAAATCACTGCCAGCAGCCTGCTGAAGGTGGACGCACAGGGCCGCAAGCTGCAGGACAGCCCCTTCGACGTCAACCCGGCGGGCTTCGTGATCCACAGCGCCGTGCATGCCGCGCGCCACGACGCCGGCTGCGTGCTGCACGTGCATACGCCCAACGGCATTGCGGTGTCGACGCAGCAGGGTGGGGTGCTGCCGATCTCGCAGCAGTCGATGTTCGTGCTGGCCTCGCTGGCGTATCACGACTACGAAGGCGTGGCGCTGCGCGACGACGAGAAGCCGCGTCTGGTGGCCGACCTCGGCGAGAAGACCTACCTCATGCTGCGCAACCACGGCCTGCTAACGGTCGGCAGCAGCGTGGCAGAGGCTTTCCAGGCCATGTACCTCTTCGAGACGGTCTGCATGATCCAGGTGCGGGCCCAGGCCGGCGGCGGGCCGCTGCACCACATCGACGCCGGCATCATCGCGACCGCGCGGCAGCAAGCGCGAGAGGTCACGCGCGGCCTGGGTGCCAACCTGGTGTGGCCCGGGCTGCTGCGCAGGCTTGACAGGCGTTTGCCAGGCTACGACACCTGAGCAAGCCTCGCGTGTGCCAGTGCACCGGTGCGCCCGCTCGCATGCCGCTCGCATGAGTCTGCCCAAGCGCGCTGGCGTGGCAAGCGCCACGTTTTGCGCCCGCTGCCCGGTCGGCCACGCACAAGCTGCGTGCTAGAGTAAATTTTGAATCTGTTTCCAAGGTCCGCCCTTGTCTGCTGCATGCCTTTCACGCGAAGCTGCTTGCCGTTAGTCATTGCAGGCACGGCCGCAGCAGTAGTGCTCGATGCCGCAGCCGCCGGGCTTTCGGCGTCGGCCACGAGCGCCGTGCTGGGCCAGCCGCTCGACTTCGCCGTGCAGGTGCGTCTACAGCCTGGCGAGACTCTCTCGCCCGAGTGCATCAGCGCCGAAGTTACGTTGGGTGACCGCCGGCTGCCCGCGCCGCTGGTGCGCACTGTGCTGGCGTTTACCGGCGCTGACACCGCACGCATCCGCGTCATCACCGATCAGGCGATAGACGAGCCCGTGGTCGGTGTGTTGCTAAACGCAGGCTGCCCCTCGAGCCGCTTCTCCCGGCGTTTCGTGGTGTTCGCAGATCCCCCGATCGACATCTTCCCGTCGGCCGCTGCCGTAGCGGCCTTGCCGCTGGTGCCGGCCCTGGCCTTGGCGACCGTGGCATCTTCGGGAGGCACTTCGCCAGCCGCCGGTTCTGCGCCGGCTGACAGCACCACCGCGGCCGATGCGGCGGCTGGTGTGCAGGGGCTGCCCGCACCGGCCGGTGCGCGCGGGGATGCACCGCGTGCGGCCCGTGCCCCGCAAGAGCAGGCCGCCAGGGTGGCGCGCCAGGCCAATCTGACGCTTGAGACACGTGATGCCCGTGATGCCCGTGAAGCACGCGAAGCGAGGCGCATTGCGCAACGCAGCGCCCGCGCTGAACGGCGCGCAGCCGCTGCAAGGGTGGACAAGCCGCCCGCTGCTGCCGTGCCTCGCCTGCGCCTGGAAGCGGCCGAGCCGGCACCCGCCGCCGTGGCGGTGGGTGTTGAAGCCGCGCTGCAAGCCGTGGCCGAGGCCGCATCGGCGGCACGCGCTGCGGCCGCCGTGGCCTCTGCTGCAGTGACGCGTGTCGCCGCCCTCGAACGCACGGTGGTGGAACTGCGCGGCGAAGCCAACGCCAGCCGTGAAGGCGCCGCTGAGTTGCGCACGCGATTGGCGCGCGCCGAAGAGTCGAGCCGCTGGACCACGCCACTGCTGGCGCTGGTGCTGCTGATGACCGCGGTGGCCGCCTGGCTGGCGTGGCGCCTGAACAAGGCCGAGCGTGTACGCCAGCGCAGCTGGCAGACGTCTGCGCCCGCAGGCGTGGCTGCGCTGAACCCTCAGAATTCGCCAAGCAAGCTGCCGACGTCGCCGATTCCCTTCGTCACCTCTGAGATCAAGCTGCCGTCTTCACCCGCCGCACGCTCGCGGCCGGCCTGGCCGGCGCCGGTGAGCCTGCCGCCCGACAGCGAAGCGCCTGTGTTGGTGGCCACCCAGCCGCTGCCACGGCACCCGCCAGAAAACTCCATGCTGCGCACCGAGCCCATGCCGTCGCTCGGCTTGATCGAAGAATCTGCGCCACGGGATGTGTCCATCGAAGAGCTCATCGACCTTGAACAGCAGGCCGAGTTCTTTGTCGTGCTGGGTCAGGACGACGCGGCGGTGGA
>Ga0209591_10001559_pt1 | contig 28103 bp, 22 predicted proteins | sample MAT01_FD_187207 | JGI IMG/M metagenome (GOLD analysis project Ga0209591, IMG submission 187207) | Freshwater microbial communities from Lake Fryxell liftoff mats and glacier meltwater in Antarctica - MAT-01 (SPAdes) (version 2) | ecosystem: Environmental > Aquatic > Freshwater > Ice > Liftoff... | reverse complement strand
CGCAGTTGGTGGGGACATTTGGAGCACTGGTGTTGGTGTGTGGCGCTTGTGGCTTTGGGATTTTTATGTTGGGAGGGTGGGTGCCGGTGGCAGCGCCAGCCTTAGCATTAATCCTAACTGGTGGTAGCATTGTATCGGCAGACAGATTTAATAAAGCTGGATACGGGAAAGTAATTAGCGATCGAGTAAAACAAGTCTTCAAAATCGAAATAGACCAAGCCCAAAAAGAACAGCAAGTCGCAGAAATTGTAGAATCTGATTTCTTTAAAGAATTGAAGATCAAGAAAGATGAACTGAAAATTAGCAAAAAAAATAGCTCTGAAAAAGCACCCTCGGAGACCCAAGAAATAACCGTCGGTGCTGCGGATATTCCCCAGGCTGAAAGCGAGGCAGATGAATACTTAGCTCAGTTGCAGGAAAATGCCAAAAAGTACAAGCAGCGCGCCGCCACGACTGCATCGGAAAGCGACTCAAAAACGGAAATCGCGATCGATCCTGGCGCGAGTGCTAGTTCTGACCAAACCGAACCCGATGAGGGGTTCAGCGATTTGCAAGCCAGGGCAAAGCAGATGCGGCAGCGCCGGAGCGCAGACAAGAGGATAAAAGATGAAAAGATTGATAGTTTAACAGACCAGGAGGATTTGAGGGGCAAGGAAGATTGATAGAGAAATCAATGCAATCACGAATTGCATAATAATAATTGATTCTCCCCGTTTCTACCGATCAAAGTTGCAGAACCTATCGTCAAATATGACTTACATTCCATTTTTACGCTGTTACAGTGGGCAAACTACTACGCCCTCTATCTCTCTTGCGAATCAGGTTGTTGAGATTACTTTTGGTTGTAGACTACAGTCTGATACGCCTCTCATTAATTCCTTAGTTTCTAGAGTCTGATTGATGGCAGACTTCGCAGCTAAGCAGGGTTCCCACCTATAGAGGACATACATCAACAACCGATCTCAATAAAAGTCCAGCATCTAAAAAACTTGAAAGTCCATAAATGACTAAACTTAAATAGATAATTGTTCAATCTTGGCAATACGCATATCATGTCTAAAATCATCTCTGTCCACTCTTACCGGGGTGGCACTGGTAAATCTAACACGACCGCAAACCTGGCATCTATTATCGCTCGCGGCGGACATAGGGTCGCCATTGTGGACACAGACATTCAATCGCCGGGGATTCACGTACTGTTCGGTTTCAGCGAGAGCAACATGGATCGCTGTCTGAATGATTACCTGTGGGGGCGGTGTCCGATCGCGGATACGGCCTACAATGTGAGTTCGCTGCTGCCAAAATTAGCCAGTAACGGCAGCCTCTACCTGATTCCTTCGAGCATCAAAGCAGGGGAGATAGCGCGAGTTTTGCGGGAAGGCTACGACGTGGGACTGCTTACCGACGGCTTTCAAGAACTGATTGACGCTCTCAACTTAGACTACCTATTTATCGACACGCACCCGGGGCTCAACGAAGAAACCCTCCTCAGCATTACGATTTCCGACATCCTGCTGCTGATTCTGCGTCCGGATCAGCAAGATTTTCAGGGAACGGCTGTCACGGTAGATGTGGCCCGCAAATTAGAAGTCCCCAAGATTTTGATCACGATTAACAAAGCCCCAGAATCCTTGGATTTCGACGATTTGAAGCGGCAAGTAGAGAGTATTTACGACATCCCAGTTGTAGGGGTGCTGCCCCACAGCGACAAGATGATGCTGTTAGCCAGCAAGGGGGTGTTTGCCTTGCACTTCCCTAAGGACCCTCTAACTCAGGTGGTGGAAGGGATTGCCAAACAGATTTTGGGATAATTTGATGTATTGAGAGCGGTGGGGTCTCAATTCCTGGGGCGCGTCCTGCAAGCGCGATCGCGAGTGCTGTGGAGGAACTTTTTCGGCGACAATATTTGCTTAAGGAGTCAGGAGAATGGCGACAAAATGAGATACAAATAGATTATGATAATTTGTTAAAAAACTTTAGGAGGAGAACTCATGGATTTTGACTGGCGCATACTAATAGTATTGAGTCCCGTTTTGTTGGCGGGCGGCTGGGCTGCATACAACGTCGGCACTATAGCTCTCAAACAAGTGGAGAAATTATTGAATAAGGAAACTTAAACTCAGCATTTTCACCGTAATTTCGCAGCCGATTGTTTCTGGAGATACAAAAACAGTCGGCTGATTTGTGCATTGGCTCTCAGCAGAGGGAGGGCTGATGCCATTTGAGATTTGAAATTTGAAATTTGAAATTTGAAAATAGCGCATAACTTACCGCATCAGGGTTTGGATCATGGGTAAAGCAGTTGCATCCTGTTTGGGAAATTGTCTGATGTTTGGCCCTCGATCGCAATGTACGACTCCAGACAGATAGGGCGAAAGCCAAATAAAAGTTATAAAGAAAGTTGTACAGAAACTGGGTGCGATCGACCAAAATATTTAGTAGCAAGCGATTCAGGGTAAGAGAAGCCAATTGGCAACAGTGCGGGCAAGGGCGTAAGTAAGTGGGGAGCTTGATTTTTGGCGATCGGCTCAGCATTTGTGATGAGATGGCGATACAAATATTTAGCAAGCACGTTCCCGCAGAAAATATGAGACAATCGCAAAAGTATTTGGTCTGAAAATCGCCCTACAAACTGCGAAGTTTAACCTGTAGGGAATATCGGTCAAATTGTCAATGTTTAACTCCTATATCTTTAGATAGATTATGCTTTTTCCCCGAGCTAGCGGCATTTTACTCCACCCGACATCTTTCCCCAGCCGATTTGGCGTTGGGGATATGGGAATAGAAGCATATCGCTTTATTGACTTTTTAGTAGAGAGCGACCAGCAATACTGGCAGATATTGCCACTGGGCCCGACAGGATACGGCAATTCTCCTTATTCGTGCTATTCAGCAATGGCAGGAAATCCGCTGATGCTGAGCCCGGAAATTCTGCGGGATGAGCAATTGCTGAGCGATGAAGATTTAGATGGTTCGCCGGAATTTCCGCTGGATACTGTAGAATTCGATTGGGCGATCGCGCACAAAATACCACTGCTCAAAAAAGCCTGCGAAAACTTCAAAGCGAAAGCATCGCCGGTGCAGCAAAGAGAATTCTCGGCTTTTTGCGAGAGCAAAGCGACTTGGCTGGAAGATTATGCCTTATTTATGGCACTAAAAGACAGCTTTAACGGCACAAGCTGGCACACTTGGGAACCAGAAATTGCTCAGCGCCAACCGGAGGTGCTAGACAAGTGGCGGCAGCAGCTAAATACTGAGATTTATTACTACAAATACGTCCAGTTCGAGTTTTTCCGCCAGTGGACAGAGTTGAAACGCTATGCGAACCTGCGCGACATTAAAATTGTTGGCGACATTCCGATTTATGTAGCTCACGATAGCGCTGATGTGTGGTCGCATCCTGATTTATTTTGTTTGGATGAAGCAAGCGGAGAACCAGCTTTAATGGCGGGAGTTCCGCCGGATTACTTCAGTGCAACAGGTCAATTGTGGGGCAATCCTGTTTACAATTGGGAGGCGCTACAAGCAAATAATTTCGAGTGGTGGGTGCAGCGTTTTGAGGCGATTTTCGCTTATGTAGATGTGACTCGGATTGACCACTTCCGAGGATTTGACGCTTACTGGGCGGTGAAGCGCGGGCAGGATACTGCGATGGAGGGAGAGTGGATTAATGCGCCGGGAACGGCTTTGTTTGAGGTAATTAATGAGAAGTTTGGGAACTTGCCGATTATTGCTGAGGATTTGGGGGTAATTACTCCTGAAGTGGAAGCTTTGCGCGATCGCTTCGAGTTTCCGGGAATGAAGATTTTGCAGTTTGCTTTCGGCGCGGGCCCTGGCGATCCTTTTTTGCCTTTCAACTATGTTCGCAACTGCGTAGTATACACCGGCACCCACGACAACGACACGACTGTCGGCTGGTTCAATCAACTGCAAAACTACGAAAGAGATGAGGTTTTGCGTTATTTGGGCTGCATCGATCCCCAAGGAATTCACTGGTCTTTAATTCGCATGGGTTGGATGTCTATTGCTAATTTGGCAGTTGTGCCGTTTCAAGATTTGTTGGGTTTGGCTACGGACGCGCGGATGAATTTTCCGGGGAAAGCAGAGGGAAATTGGGGCTGGCGGTATCGGCGCGAAGCTTTGAATTGGGATGTGCGCGATCGGCTCAAAACCATGACTTATATCTGCGGGCGTGCTCCACATAAAAATTGAACAAAAATGGGGAAAAAGGTAATTGGTAATTGGTGATAAGTCAATAAAGACGGACATTCTCATTAAAAACTGTGGAGTGCCAGCCATTACCTATTCCCCATTACCAGAAAGAATTGGTTTAAAGCCTCTTCCTTGTAGGGAGAAATTAAAATCAGACTATTCATGACTCGAATCTTCTTCCTTCCAGGTAGAGGTCGCCCTCAAGCAGTCAACTGTCAACTGTCAACTGTCAACTGTCAACTGTCAACGATTAACCTTAATTTTTGGGTTTTGCTGAAGGCTTGATTTCGTCTGCTTTAAAAACAACTTCTTTGGTGAGTCCAGGCTCTCCGAGTAGTTCAGCTTGTCCGTTATTAACGGCAATCATTACCCCGCCGGCGTTACCAGCTAGAACTACTAATTGGTTTTGCGCCTGCCAGGTGCGTACTGTTCCTATTGGCAAAGTTCCCTCAAACTCTGTTTTGCCATCGACTTGAATCTGCATCCAGGATTCGGCTTTAAAAGTGAGACTAACCATCACTGGTTTATTGCCAGCAGATTTATCATTTAAATTTTGACCAGTTCTTGCCGCTTCCACAGCCTCGTAACTATCAGGTTTCTGATTTTTTAAGGCGGCGCTTTCAGCAACTAAACGAGCTTGTTCTTGTTGCCCAAGCGCGATTTCTTGGACTACCGCAGCGTTTTTTGCTGTCCCAGAACCGCCCATCAATTGTGATAAGCCATTGACTGAACAGATAATTAGCAATGTGTAAAAGAGGTAGAGGTGCATCGGCCGCAACTGGGGCCCATCCTGCCAGGATAGCTTGGCTGTCGATCGCCGTGGTGGTTCGATCGGGAAAAAGTCAGCAAATTGAGCTCCGTCCAAACCCATTGCTTCGGCGTATCGCTTGATCAAACCCTGAGTGTATACTGGTTCGGGGAGTTGGTCGAGTTGACCGTCCTCAATGGCTTGCAGCAGATTCCGCCGAATCATGGTTACCACGGCTACTTTGTCCAAACAAATCGACTGCTGTTCGCGGTACTGGCGGAGTTGAGCGCCAATTTCCGCTAGCTTCTTCTGGGGTGGTTCTGGCTCTTGGGAGTGCTGTTTCTGCTTAGTTGTTTTGAAGAATAAGAACAATAAATTCTTTGTCATCTGCTGTGATCCTGGGGATTCACTGGCACGCTGATTGATGTTAGGTTGACTAGATTCCATAAAAAAATAATTTCTGAATCTTCTAGGGGTCGGTAGCAGCCCGGTGCTAATATTGGCCCAGCGGGGGGCTGCAATTGAATTGGGCCAATAGCTGTGCGGTGCAGGCGCATCACGGGATATCCCAACTGCTCGGCGGTTCGCCGAATCTGTCGGTTTCTTCCTTCTGATAGAATTACTTCTAACAGAGTTTGGTCTCGCGTGCGATCGATAACTCTAACTTGGGCGGGCAAAGTCTTTCTGCCGGACAAGATGATGCCCTGACGCCACGCTTGCAGTATGGGTTCCGGGGGATCGCCGAGCACCCAAACCTGATAAGTTTTGGCGATCGAGTGACGCGGATGGGTCAAACAAAATGTCAGCTTACCATCATTGGTCAGTAGGAGAGCGCCAGTAGAATCTGCATCTAAGCGTCCTACGGGGTGGATGCCTTTACCAGAGCGCAGTTGGGGCGGTAGTAGGTCGAGAACTGTCGATCGAGCCGCAGGATCGCTGCAAGTAGAAACTACGCCTGCCGGTTTGTTGAGCAACAGATAAAGCTCTGCCGGTCGATCCGTTGGTTTGACTGGGACTCCATCGACTTCGATTAAATCGCGATCGGGATTTGCCTTTTGTCCTAAATGAACAATATTGCCATTAACTCGGACTCGTCCAGCTATAATCATCTGTTCTGCAAGACGGCGAGAGGCAATGCCCCACTGGGCGAGGATTTTTTGCAGCCTTTCATCAGACATGATGGGAGTGTGGAAACCGCTAACTTCAACGGTGGGGAAGGAAACATGAGACGGTTAATTGATTAACCTCACTACCAATGCTCAATTCCTGGTGTGGGAATAAATTCTAATGCTCGACCCCGCCCAAAAACGGGTACAAGCCCATGATACTCATGAGGATCGATCCCTAAATTGTAGACCATAGTTCAAGCTCCCAGATTTATCTGTGGAGTAAATCTAAAATCTAAAACTTGTACTGAGCGAAGTCGAAGTATCTAAAATCTCAAATCGACTGACCAATCCTTATAGGGCGTTGCGCCCGGTGCAGATTGTCCTTATGGCATTACCCTGAATGTTGTGCAAAAACTACGAGGAAAAGACTTGCGGCACGCACAGGTCTGCACCGTTGGTTTGCTGCTGGTTGGAGAGGTGTGGGTTCGACCCGACCATAAACCAACACTACCATAAATTCCGTACTGCCGGTTAATTTTATACGATCGATCGCGAAATTTATCTGGGGATCGCATAACTCGCAAACTCAGGAGAGATCCCTAGTTAAATTTCTGTGCTTGAATATTAAGGGTTTGTATTCTGAAATTGTTTATGACTGTCGATCGCAACTCTCTTTTATTTGACAATAGAGCTGGCGCTGCTGGCGCTGCTGAAACTCCTAATCTCGGCGAGGATGGGGGGCCGCCGCCGAGTCGAGGCAGCCGGATCGCGAGTTCGGTGCTGTCTCCGGCGGTGCAGTTGTTGCTGCGATCGCAAGTTCAGCAGGTTGACGAGTTGAAGGTGAAAATTGAGGGGAGCGATCGACAAATTTTCAGCGGTGCGATCCCCAAGGTAACAGTGGCTGCGAGCGGTGCCGTGTATAAAGGATTACACTTAACAGAAGTTGCCATAGAGGGCTGTGGCATTCGCATCAACCTCGGTCAAGCTCTCAAAGGCAAACCCTTGCGTCTGCTCGAATCCATTCCCGTGACTGGCGTTTTGAGGCTTAGCCAAGCGGATTTGAATGCGTCGCTGAAAGCGCCGTTGCTGGCTGATGCTTTGAGCGAATTTTTGCTACCAATGCTGCCGTTGACCGATCGCGAAAAGTCGCTGAAGTTAGAAAATTCGCAGATCACAATTGAGGCAGGGAAGTTGACGCTTTCGGCGACTCTTTTGGGCGCTGGCGGTACGCAAATTCCTGTTGTATTGCGGACTGGTTTGCGGATAGCCAGCGGTCGCGAATTGGTGTTTGAAGCACCAGAAATCGAAGTGGATGGAGAATTAAAGAGCAGTGATTTCAATGATTTTAAAATTGATTTCGGGCCGGAAGTGGAGATTGAGGAGTTGATTTTGAGTCCGGGGGAGATGGTTTGTCGGGGTTCAATTAGAGTTTTGCCTTAGCCGGAACTCGCCCAATTCGATCGCGCTTGTCAAAAGAAAGACTCGATCGCAGGCAATAGCAAAGTGACAAAATAGTAGACTAATGGTGCGGTAAAAACATAACTGTCAGTGCGATCGAGAATGCCGCCGTGACCGGGGATCAACTGTCCCGAATCCTTAACCCCCGCGTCTCGCTTCATCATCGACTCAGTTAAATCTCCCAACAAACTAGCAACCCCAATCAACAAACCAAAAACAGCCCCAGTATAGGGCCACCCGGGCCATTGTAAATACCAAGACCCGGCGACGGCCACGGCGATGCTGCCGCAAACACCAAATACGGCACCTTCAACGGTTTTTTTGGGGCTGATGTGGGACAGGCTAGTGCGACCGAAGAATTTGCCGACAAAGTAAGCGCCAATGTCAGCGGCCCAGATGCAGAGGAAAGCCAGCAGCAGCGAAGTCAATCCTAAAGATAGGTTGCTGGAACTTGTCCAAGACGGCGGCGGATAAATGTTAACGGGCAAATTGCTTGCTACTGCTTGCGAAAATTGGGTTGTAGCAAGATTGGCTGGGTCGAGGCCGACTCGCAGCCGTACCCAATAGCTGGGCAAATAACCGCCGTAGAACAATCCTAAAATTGAGGAGGCAATATCGGCGATGGTCGATAATTTGGGTTGGAATAATAGGTAGAAACAGATTAAGGTTCCGGCTAGGGGAAACATGGCATCTACGAGTTGCGGGGCCAAGGCAGCAGTAATTAGCAGACCTTGACTGACAACTAAGGTCGTTTTGGCAGCGGGTAAAATGCCTTTAGCCCGGGCTAATTCAAAATATTCCAATTGACCTAGGTAGACGATGACGCAAAAGCCGAGGGTGAAGTACCATCCCCCCATAATAATCATTCCCAAAGCAAGGGCGATCGCAATTATTCCACTGAGGATACGAGACCAAGGCATAATAAAGAGTTTCTCTTGCAGACGGCGGCGGGTCATTCGATTTTAGATTTTAGATTTTAGATTTACTCAACAGATGAATCTGGGAGATTGAACTAGGGTCTAAAATTTTGTTTTTTGGGCAGGGGTTAGTCGATTTGGGATGCAAGGATGCAAGGATGGTTAAGATACAGGTTCGTCCCTTGCACAGCCAACCCCCATCCCCAATTGGCGATCCAAAATCTCAACTCAGGCGATCGATCCAGCTATGATCACCCTTACTTCTAAGTATGAACCTTAAGCGAACGTAAAAAAGGTTAAGAATTACATTTAGTGTTTGATTCTCAGTCATCCAGCGTCTGGGCCCACATCATCATCTTTGATTTGGTGTGGGAGTATGTCAGTCTAATGACTGATGACTGATGACCAATGACTAATGACTAATGACCAATGACTAATCCAGCTTTTCGCCGCTGAGAATAAAGATGGGATTGACGGCGGCAAAGGTTTGACTGAGGCCGCGAGTCTCCAAGCGGTTGACGGCGGACTGGACTACTTCGATGTTGCGGACTTGCAACTCGGCGAAGCTTTCGGAAAGGGCGTAAAGATTTTCTAAATTCGATGCTGTGGCGACAACTCGACCGCGGGGCTGCAAGTACCGCCAGACTTCCTTGAGAATTTTTTTAATGGGGCGACCTCCTTCGATGCAGACTCGGTGGGGGGCTTGGGATAGGTTTTCGAGGCATTCTGGGGCGCTACCTTCGATGACTTCTACGTTTTTGAGCTCGAATCGATCGCAATTTCGGCGAATCAAGCTTGCTACTTCTTCGTCCCTTTCTACGGCGATAATCCGACCTTTGGGACACAGCAAACCTGTTTCTACGGCGATGGTACCAGTACCTGCACCGATATCCCACACCACTGAGTCTGCTTGCAGCCGCAGGTGGGAGAGTAACAGCAGTCGGACTTCTCGCTTACTCATGGGAATTCCCGGTAAACGTTCAAATAAGTCATCGGGAATTCCTGGAGTGACGTAGGGCCAAAGCATAGTTTTATTTTAGATTTTAGATTTTAGATTTTAGATTGAAGCAAGTTCGGCAACGAGCACGCGATCGGGATGTAACGGATAGATATTGAAGGAAGAAGGAAGAGGGAAGATTTTTTCCATCTTCTAGTATCCCCATCTCCCCATTTCTCCCCAGTCTTAATATTCACTCTCGCACAACTTTGAGAGTTTGGAGGCCTCTATCGCTGCAACCTGTGATTTTGCCGCCTGCAGCAAGGACTTGTTGCAGGTAGTCAAGGGCTTGTGGGGTAATGATTTCACCGGGCATCAAAACTGGTATTCCTGGGGGATAGGGACAGATGAGTTCGGCGCTGAGTCGATCGACTGCTTGGTCTATTGCTACCGTTTCCGCTGGGGAAAAGAAGGCCTCGCGGGGGGAGAGTGGGGGTGAGGGAAATCGGGGGAAGGAGAGAATCTCGTCTTCTTTCTGACTTCTTCCATCTAAGTGAGATGTTGCACCATTTTCAAGAACAGGCAAGATGCCTGTTCCACAAAGAGTGAATTTGATTGTGGGGTGGGCATCTTGCCCGCCCATAAAAGACTTATTGACAATTGTGTCAGATGTGACTTTTAAAAGAGTACAAGCTTTAACTAGATTGTCAATATCTAATTCTGTATTTCCCAAACTGATAATAAATGTTAGATGTTGCGGCATGGGAAGTTCTGCGGTGACTGCGAGTTCCGAGTGTAAAATTTCATCAGCCGCAAATCCTGTGATTCCTAAATCGGATACTTTTACTGTTAGCCTGGTTCTGTCTAATGCGGCAAAACCGGGTGTGTTTAACGGTTCTAAAACTGACAAGCCGGGAATTTGACTAATGTGCGATCGCGCTTTTGCTGCTAACAGTATAGTTTGCGCCATTAATTCCTTGCCGTGGAGGGCGATTTGTTGACGGGCCGCGTCTAATGATGCTAATAATAAGTAGCTAGGACTGGTGGATTGTACTAGCTGCAATGCTCGATCGAGTTTTTGGATATTTATGCGATCGCCCTTGACGTGCAACATCGATGCTTGTGTCATTGCACCGAGGGTTTTGTGGATTGATTGTACTGTTAAATCGGCGCCGACTGATAGCGCTGGTTCTGGCAAGTTTGGATGAAAGTTAAAGTGTGCGCCGTGGGCTTCGTCTACTAATAACGGGATATTGTATTGATGGGTAATTTGGGCGATCGCCCGCAAATCCCCGCAAACGCCGTGATAGGTTGGGTAGACGACCATGACTGCTTTCGCATCGGGATGTTGTTCGAGGGCTGCTGCTGTGGCTTCTGGGGTGATACTGTTGGCAATATCCCAAGTGCGATCGTACTCTGGATTGACAAAAATCGGAATTGCACCGGATAAGATTAAGCCGGAAATCGCCGAGGAGTGGATATTTCGAGGCAAGATAATTTTATCGCCAGGGCCGCAAGTCGCGACAATGGCGGCGATAATTCCGCAAGTCGAGCCGTTTGCTAAAAAGCGAGTTGAGTCTGCTCCAAATGCTTGGGCGGCTAACTCTTGAGCTTGGGCAATTACACCTTCTGGGTTGAATAGATTGTCTAATTCTGGCAATTCCGGCAAATCCGAACGAAATACTGCGGCACCGAATAAGTCAACTAGCGGTTGAGAGATACCTTGTCCGCGTTTGTGTCCGGGGGCGTAGAATGCGGCGTGATGGTGATTTGTGCGATCGCGCAGCGCATCTAATAGAGGAGTTTGTTGTTGAGAGTTTGCTGGTGACACGCTTATACCATTTTAGATTTTAGATTTTAGATTGGGGATGACTGACTGGATCTTCCCTACAGTTGCATTTTTTTTGAGAATTGTATTAATTTTGATTGCTGTATTTGATATTTGGTTTAATACCGAAGGCATAGTTTTATGTGGGCGTAACAGAGAATTATAGCTATTTAGATAGATGTGTTACCCGCATTTTTTAGTCTAAAGTATTAAAATACAACAATGCCACAAGTTAGTTATTTTTGGTTTAATAAATAGCTAAAAGTGGCGACTAAATGTTTGTAAAACATCTCTTAAGCTGAGCGAAGCACTAACATGATTTTTCCCAACCCTACTCCATTTCCAGGCCCGCAAATTCCCGGTACCGAACCGGGGCTGCCGGAGATTCCCGCATCGCCACCGGTGCCGGGCCCCGTACCGGAACAGATTCCCGGCCTCGTACCCGAACCGGTTCCTGCGCCAATTCCTCAGCCAATTCCCGAACCGGTGCCGGAAACTATACCTTATCCAATTCCTCAAACAGTGCCGGGGCCAATTCCTCAGACAATCCCTGAACCTATCTAAATTATGTGGGACTTACGCACTTATTCCCGGTTTTTGGGGAATATCTGGGTTTCTCGCGCCGCGTCCGTAAGTCCTGTCCGATATATTGCTGATACTTATGATATTTTGAGACAGTGAAGTGATATGTTTCTAAATAGCTATGCTTACTGCCGGAATTGTCGGACTGCCTAATGTTGGCAAATCTACTTTGTTTAATGCTCTGGTTGCTAATGCCAAGGCGACTGCTGCTAATTTTCCTTTTTGTACGATCGAGCCAAATGTCGGTATCGTGGCAGTGCCAGACGAACGGCTGAAGGTGCTGAGCGATATTTGCAATTCTGCCCAAACTGTGCCGACGCGGATGGAGTTTGTCGATATTGCGGGTTTGGTGAAGGGTGCGAGTCAGGGGGAAGGGCTGGGAAATCAGTTTTTGTCTCACATTCGGGCTGTAGATGCGATCGCCCATGTTGTCCGTTGTTTTGACGATGATGATATCATTCACGTTGCGGGTTCTGTCGATCCCCAGCGAGATATTGACATTATCAATCTCGAATTGATCTTAGCAGATTTAGCTCAAATTGAACGCCGGCTCGATCGCACTCGCAAACAAGCCCGCAACAACAAAGAAGCTCAAGCAGAAGTGGACGTGCTTGAAAAGTTGGTTCTGGTTTTGAATGCCGAAAAACCCGTGCGCCAGTGCAGTTTAACTGACGAAGAAGCTGAATTAGTTAAAGGTTTAGAATTGTTAACCAACAAGCCGATCATCTATGCTGCTAACGTGTCTGAGGACGATTTAGCAACGGGAAATAGCTATGTCGAACAAGTGCGGGAAATAGCAGCTAAAGAAAATGCTAAGGTTGTCATAGTTTCGGCGCAAGTTGAGTCAGAATTGGTGGATTTGCCAGAGGATGAACGGGCGGATTTCTTAGAATCTCTCGGAGTAACTGAAGGTGGCTTAAAATCTTTGATTCAAGCTACTTACGAATTATTAGGTTTGCGGACTTATTTTACTAGCGGGCCGCAGGAAACTCGCGCTTGGACGATTATCGCCGGAATGTTAGCACCGCAAGCTGCGGGGGTGATTCACTCCGATTTTGAGCGGGGTTTCATCCGTGCCGAAACTGTAGCTTATGAAGATTTGGTGGCTACGGGCGCGATGAATGCGGCTAAGGAAAAAGGCTTAGTTCGCAGTGAAGGAAAACAGTATGTTGTACAAGAGGGGGATGTGTTGTTGTTCCGATTTAATGTTTAGCTTTTTTTAAGGAGATAAGCAAATGCACATAGATATCGTTTCGCTGGTAATTGCTTGGCTGGTAACTTCTGTGAGCTTTTTTATTATTTCCAAGTTGCCCATAGGCGTGGATATTGACGGTTTTCAAAAGGCGATGGTTTCGGCGGCAGTTTTGGGATTGCTAAATGCTTTAGTGCGGCCGATTTTTATGTTGTTTACTTTTCCAGCTTTGTTGGTAACTTTTGGTTTGTTTATGATTGTGATCAACGCTGCTATCTTTGGATTGGCGGCTTGGCTAGTTGAAGGGTTTCGATTGCGCTGGGGAATTTGGAGTGCTTTGCTGGGTGCTATAACCCTCGGTTTCATTAACTCTTTGCTCTATCAGGTGTTGGGTACCCTGCCAAGTCGGTAGAGAAAGGTAAGGCGGAAGGGGCGGGTTTATCTATGTTGTTAGCTATAGCAAATATCAAGGAGTGGAACCCGCCCCTACGGCAAATATCCCCGGTAAAACCCGCCCCTAATGACTAATGACCAATGACCACCCTTCGACTTCGCGAGCGGGCAAGATGACTAATGACTAATGACCACCCTTCGACTTCGCGAGCGGGCAAGATGACTAATGACTAATTATCAGCAAAAGCCTCTCGACTGCGGCTATTTTCAACAGGCCAGTCCATATTTTCCCCGCCAATAATCAGTTCTTCAACCATTACGAATTCTTTGCTGAGTTGCTGGAAAACATTAATCAAAACATCAATGCCGATAGCGTCGCTAGTCCCCAAATCAAACCAGCAGCGAGCCCAAGAACCTTCATACTCCATTTCTCCCATATTGTGCATCAAAGCCATCATGCTTCGGTCGGCTAGATTAACGTCATAATTCATGTCACTGATATCTAAGCCTTCATCTTGAACTTGCAAATTTTCCGCATTAAATCCTCCCAGTTTTCCCAAGAAAAACCAAGAGTCAAACACTTCTTCTACATACTGTTTTTCACCGTTTGAAGGCACGTTGCTGAACTTCAGCCAAATCCAGAGGTCAAAGGGGTTAAACTCACGAAACTGTACTTGCATGGTTTTTTGGTGTTTCTATAATTGTGGTAAAGCCGTAGGCCCCCAGATTCCATCTGCATCTCTGATTTTATCGCGCATTGGGTCACAATCGCGAGATTTGCTGTCGAGACGGTTGCGGGTTTTGCACTGCTGAAAGAAGATTTCGGCTACTAAACTGCGCGGTAGTTGGTCGGGTTTTGCCAAGGCTGCGTCGAAGTTTTTTCGGGCTTCTTCTAGTAAGTTTTGGTTGCTGTCTTTCCCGCGGGCTTGGGAAAACAAGATTTGTGCTTTGAGATAGAGGATTTCTGGATTGTTGGGTGTTTCTGCTAGGGATTTGTTGGCAAATTCTAGGGCGCGATCGTACTTTTTTAAGTCTCGATAGCCTACGGCCATGCCGCGATAGGCTAAGTAGCGGGGAAAGGCTTTTTGTTCGAGTCTTTTAATTGCTTCGTCGGGGTTGGAAAAGGGCAGGTTTGTGGCTAGGATTAAATCCATGTAGCCTTTGAGCAGGTTGAGTTCGGGGTCGTTGGGCGCTATTTTTTCGGCGGCATCTAGGTATTGAAATACTACTCGCAGTTTGTTGAGTGCTTGGGGTGCGCCTTTGGCTGTTCCTTCTTTGGCTATGCCATTTGCTCCTTCTAGAAAGTGACCTACTGCTGTGTAAATGTTGCCACGCAATGGGTTAGTTTTGCTTAATTTTTCGCCGATTTCGCGGGTTTTTTGTGCGTAGGAATTCATCGAGTTGAAGTCTTGCTCGATGTAGGATAATGATGCTGCCATTGCATAGGCTAGCGGTTCGTTTGGTTCGGAGGATAGTGCTTGTTGAACTTGGGCTTTTGCTTGTTTGTAGTTCCCTTGCTGAAACATTGTTTTGAAGGCGGTTTCGGTGTTGGGCCCGATCGCCTGTGGGTTGCTGGTGCGAAAGGGATCGCCTGCTACTGCGGAGTTAATGCAGATGCCCAGGGCGATCGCACTTGCAGAAAGGGCGATCGCCCGCACTGTCTGTTTAGAATTTAACATTTGTTTCCCAAGCGATGCTAAAGGGTTTTTTGTCATCATCAATTCCCACTCGTGTAATATAGTGTAAACTAGAAACCTATGAGTTACGTTCTCAGACTAAGAGAGCCGCGACCAAAAAAAGAATTGAATTTGCTTGATTTTTTCCGGCTGTTGCGGTATACTTTAATAATGGGAGTGTGACTAATTATCTATGAATAGACGGATTCCCATTATTAGAATATACCATGAAACAAGTTAAAAGTCAAACGCCCAACCTCGAAAAAAAAAGGGAAATTTTTGTAAAGATTTATGTAAATTTTAGGTAAAATCATTTTGGGCGATCGGCATCAGCCAAAAACAACCTTAACTATTAATAGCACAACCAGGAGCTGAGGGATACACGATTACCAATTCCCAATTCCCAATTCCCAATTCCCAATTACCAATTCCGTTAATGCTTTATCTAAAAAACTTAGTCTATCATCCTACAGCCTGTCCGAATGCTATTCTGAAAAATATCAACTTAGAACTGCCGTCGCAGCAAATGGGGCTGATTGTGGGCCGCAGCGGTTCTGGCAAAAGTACGCTCTTAGAAATATTAGCAGGTTTAGCAGAAAAAACTAGCGGCGACATCCGCTGGCGTGAACAAGAGTTAAAACCGGAACACTTGCAACAGTTAGGAGGTTTAGTGTTCCAGTTTCCAGAAAGGCATTTTTGCGGAGGCACAATTTTAGAAGAATTGCGGTTGGGACATCCTGAATTGGGACAAGAACAAATTAACTCAGCAATGGCAGAGGTGGGACTCGGACATTTGCCACTGAAGGCTTCTCCGCACGCTTTGAGTGGTGGACAACAGCGCCGGGTAGCCCTGGCGGTGCAGTTAATTCGGCAGCCGCATTTGCTACTTTTGGATGAACCAACGGCGGGTTTGGATTGGTCGATGCGCCGCCAGTTGGTAAGCTTGTTGAGTAAGTTGAAAAGTCACTGGACTTTGTTAATTGTCACTCACGATGCTAGCGATTTGTTGAGTGTTGCTGATAAATTTTGGACTTTAGATCATGGGGATTTGCAGGAGGTCGATCGGGCTAAGTTAGAGGCTAAGGAAACGAGTTGTGTGAGTCAGTAGTCAGTTGGCAGTTGGCAGTTGGCAGTAGTCAGTTGGTAGTTGGCAGTTGGTAGTTGGTAGTTGGCAGTTGGCAGTTGGCAGTTGGCAGTTGGCAGTTGGCAGTTGGCAGTTGGCAGTTGGCAGTTGGCAGTTGGCAGTTGGCAGTTGGCAGTAGTCCTGTCCCCGTTAGCGAACCTTGTCAGTAGTCATTAGTCATTAGTTCTTTCGATAGTTATTAGAAAATGAACCAGACAGAAATTATTATGTTGCCCCAGATGAATGAGTTGTGGCAAAAAACGCTGAATTGGCAGCCGGATCAGTCGCAGCAGCAACAGTTTCAGCGGCTTTATGAGTTAGTTGTTGAGGGTAATCGTTCCTTAAATTTAACTCGAATTACTGAGCCTGTCGAGTTTTGGGAAAAACATTTGTGGGATTCTCTACGGGGAATTGCGAGACTGTTGCCACCTCATCACAATTCGGCAGAAAATGCCGATTTGCCCGCTGAATCGGTGTTGAAAGCGATTGATATTGGGACTGGTGGGGGTTTTCCGGGGTTGCCGATCGCGATCGCCCTACCGCATTTATCAGTGACTCTGCTGGATTCTACTCGCAAGAAAATCACTTTCTTGGACACGGTTTTGCCGTCTTTAGGGATAGAAAATGCGGTGACTTTGCTGGGTAGAGCCGATGAAATTGCCCGACAGTTGCCGCACAAACAAGCTTACGATTTCGCACTTCTCAGGGCAGTTGGAGCAGCTTCTCTGTGTGCTAAATGCGCGCTGCCATTGCTGAAAAATGGCGGTTTGGCGGTACTTTACCGGGGAAATTGGACTGTGGAGGAAGAGACGGAGTTGCAAAGTGCGATCGAGCGTTTGGGCGGCACACTTGAGTCAGTCGAATCATTCACAACGCCGACGAGTCAGGGCCCGCGCCACTGCGTTTACTTGCGGAAAGTTATACAGCAATTCGATCGCCCGATTCGCTAGCTGAAGCCGTTTCAGATAAGACGGCGGTTGTTTCAACCGCCATCTTATCTTTGTTAAACTAACCGATCGCCTTTGCGTAGCGCTTGTTAACTTCCGCCCAATTAACCACATTCCACCAAGCTTTCAAATAGTCAGCACGCAGGTTTTGGTATTTGAGATAATAAGCGTGTTCCCAAACATCATTGCCCATAATTGGATAGTTGCCATCACTGAAAGGACTGTCTTGATTGCCAGTAGTTGTAATCTCAAGCTTGCCAGCTTTATTGCGGACTAGCCACACCCAACCGCTGCCAAAACGCTTAGTACCGGCTTCGTTAAATTTGGCTTTAAAATCCTCAACACTACCGAAATTTTGCTTAATTGCTGTGGCAATTGCCCCAGTAGGTTCGCCGCCACCTTTGGGACTCATGATTTCCCAAAACATACTGTGATTGAGGTGTCCGCCACCATTCTTACGCACTGTTGTGCGAATATCTTCCGGCACTTTGCTCAAATCTTTGAGCATATTTTCAACACTCACGTTTTTGAGAGCCGGGTATTTGCTGACAGCATCGTTGAGGTTTTTAACGTAGGCGGCGTGGTGTTTGTCGTGGTGAAATTGCATTGTCCGCGCGTCGATGTGCGGTTCTAAAGCGTTGTATTCGTAAGGCAGAGGCGGTAGTGTAAAAGGCCCGGGAGTTTGAGCTATTTTTGGGCTTTCTGGAGCTGGACTTGCTTGCAATACATTATTTCCTGACGCTTGGCAAGCACCTGCGGTAATAGCTCCGATGCTGGCCGTTAGCAAATACAAGAAATCTCGGCGTTTGAGTGTCATAAAAGATCCCTAAGTGAATTATTAACTGTTTTATCTCAGATTAAAGCAAAATGGGAGTGAGTTGAGGAAAAAAGTTCGATCGCCCGAATGGATGAGACGGATGGGCGATGGTTGTTAGAGTTTCTCAAGTATACGCTAATTGTGTGCGCGTAAGTAAATCTCATGTGTTCCGGTTAACTAACCCGGTTTCTCTGTCGAAACCGGGTTTTTTTTCGATTATTCTTGGGATAAGCGCTGCTGGGCTTCGCCTCCAAAAAGTCGATCGGCTGCTTGGAGAATACGGGGAATTTTGGCTGCGTGGGGGCTGTGGGCGAGACAGCGGCGCAAGTCTAATTCATCGATGCGATCGGCTTTTTTACCAGGGAACCAGTGGTCACCATTACCTAAAAGGTTGTAGCGCATCTTGCCATAGTCGATCGCATCGTAAGCATTCGCCAAATTCCACAGCCACAAAATCACACGAATGTTAACCTCTCCGGGAGTATTTTCGATAGTTGGTAAACCGAAGTCCCAAGTCTTAAACCAATTTTCTCCTAATTTATCAATCGCTGCCTTTTCCAACCTTGCTAATATCGGTGGCAAAATTTCATCGTCTTTATCTAACAATTCTATAGCTTTCAGATGCTCATTAAAATCTTCAGGTTTTGCTGCACCCAAACTCAAAGTGTGTACATCAGGATGTGACAAACAAAACAAATCATTAAACACCATCGGACTCAGCGGATAGCACAAATCCACCAATTTTTGCGGCGGGTTATAAAGTTGACCACCTTTGTCGGAAGGACTGATAATAAAAACGCCCATATCGTGACGTTTAGCAGCTTCAATAGCCGGCCAATTAATTTGATTAATGTAGTACCAGTGCAAGTTAAGATAATCAAATTGATTAGTTTCAATTGTTTTGACAATCACATCCGTTGGGCCGTGAGTGGAAAAACCAATAAATCTAACTTTGCCTTCTGCTTGCAACTTTTTTGCCACATCCATGCAGCCGCCCAGACGCATGGAATCCTCTAGCAATTCCCACGTATTAATCCCGTGCAGTGATAGTAAATCGACGTATTCTAGTTGCAAATAAGCTAAAGATTTCTCAAATTCTTCGCGGAATTCCTGGGAGTTTTGCTTGGGAGTTAATTTAGTTTGAATTATTAAATCTTCGCGGGCAAAATTCGGCAAAATCCACCCCAACTGCATCTCGGAAGTGCCATAGCCGCGAGCAGTTTCTATGTGATTGATACCGCATTCGATTGAGTAGCGAATCGTCGCTTCTAGATTTTGTTGATTGTCTAACGGAATTTCATTTTCTGGCACGTCTTGCCATTTGTGCTGATATCTCATGCCGCCGCAGGAAAAGACGGGCATGGATAATTCTGTGCGGCCGAATCTGCGATATTGCATCATAAACAGTTGACAGTTGACAGTTGACAGTTGACAGTTGAGAGACCCACCCTACAAGTTAACATTTTTGCGAAGCTCACTTCTTTGAAAACCGCTATATTCGTTTTTACAAGAACAGGCAAGATGCCTGTTCCACAAAGAGTTTTTGACAACCTGTGAGTAAGTCTTGACTATTTAGAAATCTCGCGGACTACTGGTTTTCCGTCCTTGATTTCGCCAACCAAAACCAAATCTGTACAATTGACAAACAAGCCATTTTCTAACACGCCGGGAATGTTATTCAAAGTTTTTTCTAATTCCGCAGGATTGTCAAGGTTATCAAATTTGACATCAATTACCATGTTACCTTGGTCGGTAATTACTGGGCCTGCTTTTCTAATTCCCATGCGAAGTTCTGGTTTGCCGCCCAATTTTTCAATGGCGCGGGTAACGGGGGTGATTGCCATTGGTATAACTTCGATGGGGACGCGAAAAGTTGAACCTAATTTATCTACCATTTTGGAACTGTCAACTACTACAATAAACTGAGCAGCGAGATAATCGACTACTTTTTCGCGGGTGTGCGCCGCGCCACCACCTTTAATTAAGTTGAGGTGCGAATCGACTTCATCAGCGCCGTCAATAGCTATGTCAATTCTGTCAATTTCGTCGAGGGTTGTCAGTGGCACTCCGTACTGTTTGGCTAATACTTCTGATTGAAAGGATGTGGGAACTCCTTTGATATCTTTGAGTTCACCTGATTTTAGGCGATCGCCCAACGCCTGAATAGTATAAGCTGTAGTTGACCCAGTGCCGAGTCCGACAATCATACCAGATTTTACGCGATCGGCGGCAGCAAAGCCAACTTGCTGTTTCATCAATTTTACGGGGTCTTGTTCTGTGGTCATGTTCGGTACTCCTCAATTGTTTTAAGATTATACCATTGAGACAGCAGGTAGAATATATCAATGGAGGGTGTACTTAGTCAGTACGATCCAGATCCTGGGTAGAATGGCTGAATAGTATTAGTATTAGAACTGTAATAGTGGCATAACAAATGATAATGGAGTCGTTGGTAGATTTCAAGGCAGTGATAACTTATTTGCAACAGGGAAATCGGCTGAAAGATACAGGTAATCTCGGTGGCGCAATCGAGAATTATCAGCAAGCTTTAGAGTTTAATCCCAAAGATGCGGAAGTTCATAAGAAGTTGGCGGAAGTTTATGTTTTGCAAGGAGAATTTAGCAGGGCGATCGCCCAATGCAGCCTCGCAATCAAATTCCAATCGAATTTTGCTCCCGCTTATTTGACAATGGGCAATGCCCTGCACGCTCAAGACAAGCTAGAAATGGCAATAGAAGCTTATTTGCAAGCTTTAAAAATTCAGCCAAATTTTGCCGAAGCTAGCGCGAATCTTGGCAGTATGTATTACAAGTTAGGGCAATTGGCACAGGCTGCAAGTCATTACCAAAAAGCTCTGGTAATTAATCCCACTTTGTGTTCGGTTAATGTGATGCTTGGCGATGTTTTGCAGCAGCAAGGCAAGTTAGATGCAGCAATTGCTTGCTATCAAAAAGTGCTACAACTGCAACCGGGAGATGTTAATACTGCGGAGAAACTATCGAGTTTGATCGCACAAAAACAGCGGGAAACTGCTGACAGTAATTTTATCGAATTAGAAACAGAATCAAGCGCACAACCATTATCTGTAAACAAATATGAAGGTTACGGATTGCAACCTTCGAGCATCAATTTGTCGCCAGCGCCTACTAATGAAAATTTAAATACTCCGTTTACAAATCCCGACGAAATTTCCGAACAAGTTACCTCGCTGAATGTTCCAGATAGCACACAAGTTGCCAATTTTCAAGCAGTAGAACAGTACAAAAAACTGGCAGAAAACCTTTTAGTTAAAGGTAAAATTCAAGAGGCAATCGCTGCGTGCCACCAAGCGATCAAAATTCGACCTGATTATATCCATGCTTACGTAACATTAGGCAATGCTTTGCAAGCGGGAGGCAAAATTGAAGCTGCGATTAGATCCTATTCTCAAGCCCTAGAATTGCAGCCAAATTTTGCGGAAGTGCGCGCCAATATCGGCAGTATGTATTTCAAAATGGGGCGTTTGGAAGAGGCGATCGCACATTACGAGCAAGCCATCGCCCTGAGTCCCGATTTGGCAGGCGCTCACTGGAATTTAGGGAAAGTATATCACAAACACGGCAATGTCGAAGCTGCGATCGCCTGTTTTCAGAGAACATCCGAACTTAACCCGCAGCTAGTCGGCGCAGACTTCCACTTTAACCTCGGAAATCGGCTTTTTGGTCAAGGCAAGCGCGACGAAGCCATCGAAAGCTACGAAAAGGCGATCGCCATTAAACCGGATTGGGCTGAAGCTTATGGTAACATCGGCAGCGCGCGATCGCAACAAGGCAATCTCGATGCCGCCATCGCTTCCTACCAGCAAGCCGTAGCCCTAAAGCCGGAATTAGAAGTGCTGCACTTCAATTTAGCCAATTCTTTCATGCAGCAATACAAGTACGAAGAAGCGATTACTAATTACCAAAATACTCTGAAAATTAAGCCCGATTGGCCGGAAGTTCACGCGAACCTCGGCAGTTGTTTTTCCATGCAGGGGCGGCTGGAAGAAGCTTTAGCCAGCTATCAGCAAGCTTTGACACTAAAACCGGATTGGGCAGAGGTTTACTGCCGGATGGGACACATTCAGAAGCAGGATAAGCCGTTGGATGCGATCGCATATTTTGAAAAGGCGATCGAATGCAGCCCCAAATACAGCGAAGCCCACCAACAACTGTGCGACTTACTAAGCCACTCCACCAACCTCGCCAGAGCCCGCAGCGTCGCCGACAAATACTGCGAATTTTGCGGCGACAATGCCCCAGTCATGTCAGCCACAGCCTACGTCTTTTCCTACCTGCAATCAGGTGTCAGCAAACAGGCAATTCAGAAACTAGAAGAAATCGAAAAACTCTGCTACGAAAAAGTAGAAACCTTTAGCGTCATCGAACTAAAACTGCTTTACGAAATCTTTCTATTTGCAGTTTCCCACCTGCGAGATAACCGTGAAAAAAATGCCAGTTTCTACCGACTAATTGCCAAAGAATACTACAAAAAAGCAGTCCCGCAGCGGCAGCAACCCAACAGAATCAAATCCGCAAATTACCTCACAAAACAACAACCATTAAAAATCGGCTTCCTTTCCAAACACTTCCGCCGCCACTCAGTAGGTTGGTGCAGCGAAGCCTTAATTCGCGAATTAAGCCGCATTACACCCCACGTTCACCTTTACGTCACCGGTAAACTCAACCGAGATGAAGTTACGCAACGGTTTGAAGAAATGGCTGGCAAGTTTTACTGGCCGAAAAAATATCCCAACGGCTTTGCTGACGGCGGCGAAATTCTCGCCGAAGTAGTACAAGACGATTTGGATGTTTTAATAGATTTAGACTCAATGACAGTGCCGACAAATGTCGAAGTGCTGTATCAATATCCGGCGGGGATTTGCGTTTCTTGGTTGGGATTCGACGCGCCCTATATTTCGGAGAATCACTACTTTCTATGCGACGAACATACTCATCCCCCAGGCGTTGATAAAAATTACTTAGAACAGTTAGTTAGGTTGCCTAATTGTTCGGTAGCAATTGGCGAATTGCAAAGCATTCCTGTGAATCGAGAGGCGATTAGAAATGCTCTGGGAATTGGCTTGGATCAAATGGCTTATCTGTGTGTTGCGCCAGGGAGAAAAACGAATCCTGAAATGGTGCAAGCTCAAGTTAGAATACTTAAGGAAGTACCAGATAGTATGTTGATTCGCAAGGGCCAAGGCGATCCAGATATTATTCACAGCACTTATCGGGAAGAATGCGATATTCAGGGAGTAGATTTTGCTCGGATTAAATTTATTGGGCAAACCAGAAGTGAAGAGGAACATCGCGCTATTTATTATGTAGCTGATGTGCTTTTAGATTCCTATCCTTATAATGGTGGGACTCACAATTTAGAGGCTTTGTGGGCGAATTTGCCAGTAGTAACTAGATCCGGCGACCAATATCTTTCGCGGATGGGTTATGCTTTTCTGAAAAGTGCAAATCTTGATGTTGGTGCGGCTTGGAGTTGGGAAGAATACACGCAGTGGGGGGTTAAGTTTGGCCTGGATGCTGGTTTGAGAAATGCGGTGAAACAGCATTTGATTAAGTCTAAACTGCCAGAAAATCTCGCGCCTTTGTGGAATCCTAAAAAGTTGGCCCAGGATATGTATGAGGTGTTTCAAAAACTGTTAGCGAAATAGGTGTGAATTGGGCATTGGGCATTGGGCATTGGGCATTGGGCATTGCTGCTATAGCAATTCCTCATCAGTTGCCAACTCCTCTCTTTCTTCTCTTCCTCTGTGCCCTCTGCGCCCTCTGCGGTTCAAAAAAAAAAGAGATATCAGGTAGAGAAAAGCGATTTCTGGATATTTTCACCCAACAGTAAAGTTTTGTAACAATTTCCGTCAAAATGCGTAAAAACTCCGCGCCGAGTCTGATAGATAAATGCTGATTCATAGTACCGCGATCGCACTAACTTTATGCCAGTTAGGGCGATCGCTTTTTTTACTAAGCTGTCAACCGTCAACCGTCAACCGTCAACCGTCAACTGACAACCGTTAACCGTTAACCGTCAACCGTCAACTGACAACTGACTAATGACCACTCGATCGCGCCCGCCCGACTTAGCCCGATAAAGCGCCTTATCAGCAGCTTCAATCAGCATCTTAGGCGAATTTTGACCTTCACAAATCGTCGCCACCCCCATGCTGAGAGTCACGGAATCGGTGACAACAGACTTGACGTGGGGAATTGCTAAAGCTTTGACACGCCGCCGGATTCCCTCGGCAATAGCCTTTGCAGCCGCGATATCCGTATTTGGCAAAATTACCCCAAATTCCTCGCCGCCGTACCTAGCAGCCAAATAAAGGCGTTCTGGGGGTGCGTTCGTGCAAGCATCTCCGATCGCCCGCGCCACTTGCTGCAAACAAGCATCCCCGGCTTGGTGCCCGTAATTGTCGTTGTAAAGTTTAAAACAGTCAATGTCACACATAATCAAGGATAGCGGTTGCGAACTGCTCGACTGCTCCCATTCCCGGTTAATCACCTCGTCAAACCGGCGGCGGTTAGCTAGCTGAGTCAGACTGTCCAAATTCGCCAAGCCATCCAACCGCTGGTTAGCTGCTGCTAGCTGCTGGTACAGTAAAGATTGTTCGATCGCGATCGCCACTTGAGTAGCCAACTGACTCAGCAAATCCATATCAAACTGCTGCCACTGGCGGGGTGCCGAACAGTGGTGGGCTATCAACAAACCCCACAACTTCGGCACTTGACAACTAGGATTACCGTTGCGATTTTCGATTCCCTGCTGCACGATGGGCACGACCAAATTCGCCTTCACCTGACACTGGGCCAAAAAATTGACGTGACACTCAGTCAAATTAGAAGCCTGAATATCCTCTATGGCGCGAATGCGGCCGTTTAAATACTGTCCGATGTAAGTATTAGCAAAACAGCAGTCCTCAATTACCATCCCCATCAGTGGCATCCATTCTTCTCCAGCCGACTCCACCACCACATCTCCGTTCCAGTCGGGTCGAAAACGGAAAACCATCACGCGATCGGTTGCCAAGAACTCCCGCACTTCAGCTACTGTAGTGTTGAGAATCTCTTGGAGATCCAGAGAAGAACGGATGCGCGATTGAATTTGGGCAATCAGACGTTCCCGCTCAACTTGCTGCCGCAGGGCGACTTGGGCTTGCTTGCTTTCAGTAATATCTCGACCTTCCGGCAGCAGCAAAACAATTTTGCCAGTTTCGTCCGCCACCGGTTTGAGAGAAAAATCAATAGTTGCCGTGCGATTTGCGCCTTTAAATTCCACTTCATAGCGGACAAATTCACCTTTTGCCGATCGACAAATCGCCTCTTGCAACTGTTCCCGAACTTCCGCAGAAACTCCCCACCAAGGCCCCTGCCAAAACGGGCGGTTTGCGACATCCCGCAGCTTAATTCCCGCGAAATCCAGAGAAGTTTGGTTAGCTTCTAGCAGAGTGCCGTCAGGTTTCAACAAGCTAACAAATTGGAACGAAGAATCAAAAAATGCCCGAAAGCGCCGTTGAGAATCTCCCAACATTGCCGTCACCTTTTCGCGAGAAGTAATATCGCGGAAGCGCCACACCCTGCCAATAATATTTTCTCCGACTCGAATCGGCTGAGTGTAGCGCTCAAAAGTGCGGCCGTCTTTAAAATCGAGAATATCGCAACCTTCGGATTCCGCATCGCTATAAATTTCTTTAATTTTCTGCAAAAAAGCTCTCGGATCTCTAACGTGCTTAGTGAGAAATGTCAGCCGCACCGTTCTATCCATCGAGTTTCTAACTTCTTCATTAATTCCCCACATTTGAACTAACTTTTCGTTAAAACTAATTAAATCTCCGCTGGTAGTAACGGCGAGAATGCCGTCGGCCGTTGCTTCCAATGTAGCGTGCAACAAAGAGCGCTCGCGCTCTAATTCTGCTGCGATCAATTGGGATTCCGTGAGGTTTCGCACTGCTTTAACCTGCACCAAACGACCTTCGTAAACTACGAATTTGCTACGCACGTCAGCAGGAAAAGCAGTCCCGTCCCGCCTGAGAAAAATCGCTTCACAGACGGTATTGCTGGCTGCGGAAATCATTTGCGGTGCCACTTTGTAAGATTTCGGCGACAGTAGTTCCAACAAGCTCATTCCCACCATTTCCGCAGGTTCGTAAGCGAACATCTCGGCAAAATCGCTGTTGACGCTCAAAATTGTGTCGCGGTCGGCGATCGCCACTGCTTCAAAATAAGCTTCGCTTTCGAGCAATTGCGCTGCTGTCGTGCTGCCATTTCCCACAGCAGAACTGTTATTAATTAGCTGTTGCAATTGCATATTTGCCGAGTACAGAGCGGCCATTGCCTGCCGATACATAGCAGTGCGTTTCTCGACTTTTTCAGTGAGGCGAGCGCGATTTTCTCGCAGTTCTCTTTCGACTCTAATTAAATCTGTAATATCTACTGCAAATACGATCACGCCAGCCACTTGTCCTGAGTCGTCACGGTAAGGTATTGTATCTGTCCGCACCCAGCATTTTTGACCGGAAGCAGTTGGCAGCAGTTCGACTTTTCCCAGTTTAGGAACGCCGGAATTAATTACTTCCAAATCTTCTAAATAATATTGCTCTGCTTCGTCTGGATAGATTTCATAAAAAGATTTTCCTTCTAATTGATTTGCTGGAAAACCTCTCGATGCAGCGGCGGCTTTGTTAATTCGCAGCAGGCGGCTTTCCGTATCTTTGTACCAAATCATCGCCGGCAGGGAATCAAAAATAATTTGCTGTTCTTGGTGCTGCCGGCGCATTTCTGCTTCTACTTGTTTTCTTTTAATTATTTCTTGTTGCAGTTTTTTGTGAGCTTTTTTGAGTTCGGAAGTGCGTGTTTCTACTGTTTCTTCTAGTTTTTCGTAGTATTGGGTCAGCAAGTTTTGATGCTGTTCGCGTCGGATTGCTTCTAGTTTAAATCTTTCGCGGTTCTCCAAACTTTTCGATACAAAGTCTGCTAAGATTTGGCTGAATTCCTGTTCTTCTTCCGTCCACTCGCTGCCAGAATTTGCCCGTTCGACTCTGACAATTCCCGCCATTTTGCCTGCTAGCATAATAGGTAAGTGCAACAGGGAAGTAGAGCCTTGATCTGCAAAATAAAGACCGGCAAGTTCTCGCGTTATCGGGTCATTTTCTGCGGTCACTGTGGCGATGGAGTTGGCAGATTTTAAGGCTTGAAAATACGCCGGACAGTCGGCGGCCGTGATAATTATTTGTACGGAATGGAGTTGAGTATTTTGTTCGTAAAAGTCGATGCAGTGAAGCTGCGTTTTGTCTTCGCCGTACAGCCAAACACTGGCTCGATCGCAGTTTAAAATATTAACAGCCGTTTCTGTGACTTCGCGGATGAATTGTTCTATATTATTGCGTTCTTTAACTTGACTTTTGGCTAATTTTGCGATCGCCAAAGCTGAACGGTGCCAATTGTCCTGAGAGTTTGGTGGCGCTGCGGAGGGCGAAGCGGCTTTAATTTCTTCGCAAACTAACAGTACAACCGGCTGTTGGAAATTGGCAACTGAGCGACCATCGGTATTTTCCTCTATTTTCCATTCTACCCCAGGCATGGCGCGCGCGGTTGCTTTTACCCAGATAATCCTGCCGTCTTTGCAAGTCAAGCCGCCTTCCCAACAGGCAACTTTTGGAGTTGACGTGCCGTTTTTCGGGTGAACCAATCTCGCAAATTCTGACTGCATCTTCTCTTGATCTTGACAGTAAAATATGTTAAAAATTGAATGATAAATTAATTCCTGCGACCTGTAGGCGAGTCTCGCCTCGCCGAATTGATTGATTGAAAAAACTCTTCCCAAAGCGTCTAGAACGAAGTAAATGCCCGGAAAATTGTCGTAGAGAGTTCGATACCAATCCTGTTCGACTTGTTTGCTGGACGAAATTTTCGCTGTCGCGAGCTCGTCGCCCGTGCCGCCCAAGTGAGAATTGTTGTTTTCTGGGTTGCTTGAATCACTTTTTTTAGCAAACACTTTTAGCTTAACTCGACTGTAATTAATTTAACTTTCTGGAATTTAACTTTCTTTTGAAACTAAATTTAACCTGTTATTTGAAAAATTTACAACTTGTAACAAAATTACCACTTGTCTAGTGCGCTGGTTTTGGCTTCCCAATGC
>Ga0209591_10001557_pt1 | contig 28108 bp, 19 predicted proteins | sample MAT01_FD_187207 | JGI IMG/M metagenome (GOLD analysis project Ga0209591, IMG submission 187207) | Freshwater microbial communities from Lake Fryxell liftoff mats and glacier meltwater in Antarctica - MAT-01 (SPAdes) (version 2) | ecosystem: Environmental > Aquatic > Freshwater > Ice > Liftoff... | reverse complement strand
CAGCAGCGCCATGCCCCAGGCCTGCTGCGCGATCGTGCGCAGCGCGGCGCCGGTGCCGATCGACTTTTTGGGGTCGAGGTGCAGGCCAGCCTGCACGCACAACCAGCCGCCGACGATGAGCACGGCGCCCCGCGCGCCCACGCCGAACCGGCTGATGCGCATGAGCCAGCGCCGCTCGGTCGCCGACATCTCGGCGGTCTCGAGATCTTCGCGATAGCGCGGCGTGCAGGCCCGGTAGATCTGGAAACCGCCGGCGATCGCGACGCCGACGCCGACCGCGATGACGATCCAGTCGCCGCCATCCCAGCGCAGCACGCGCTGGACCCAGCTGCCGTGGGGCCGGGCCCGCCCGACGAGGTGCTGGAACGCGGTCAGCGACAGCAGCGTGCTCACCAGCCCGCCGCCGACCGCGCCGAGCCGCTTGCCGATGCGCGCGAGTTGGCTCTTGCCGCGCGGCCGCTCGAAGGCGGCCTCGACGAACCGCCACAGCGCGTGACAGGCCAGCCCCAGCGCGAGCGCGACCAGGAGCACGTCGCCGAAAGGCTGTCGTTGCACCGCTCGCGGCGCGTCCTGGGCGCTGAGGAACCCGCCGCCGTGACCGCTCGCGAGCATGAGCGCGTAGATGCCGATCACGGCGTACACCACGCCGGTCGCGACGAAGCCCACGCCGGCGGCGCGCTGCATCCACGGACCGCGCGCGGCCCGCGCCAGGCCTTGCTTCACGTCGTGCGCCGTCGTCACCGGTCGACGCTGTGCACCGCTCGTGCCCGCGCCATGCCCACCTCACGCCGTATCCGAGCCCGGCGAGCGAGCGCTCACCGCACGGTGCGGCGGGTCAGCTCACGCCCGCTTGCGCTTCTTGGGCGCCGACTTCTCGGCCTCTTCGTACAGGCGCAGCTCGGTTTCGGCGCTGGTCTGCACCGCCTCGAGGTACAGCGACAGCAGGCCCGAGGCCTCGCCGCGCAGCGACTCGTAGTAGCGCTGGCGGTCGATCGAGTGGATCACCGCGTTGGGATAGCCAGCTTCCTGCAAGAGCAGGTTCGACGCGATGCGCGCGGTGCGCCCGCTCTCCTTGGCCCACGGGAACACCGACATGAAGCGGGCGTGCATCGACGCGATACGCTCGATCGGGTGGAGCTGCTTGGTCCCGGGATCGTCGATCCACTCGGCCAGCTTCTTGAGCGCCGGGGCGATTTTCTCGGGCGACGCGATGTCGTGATAGTAGAGCCGGTGGAGCGGGTTCTCCTTCCGGTAGGGCAGGCCCTTGGCCTTCTCGTCGGGCGTCAAGATCGCGTAGATGTCGCGCAGCGTCTCGAACTTGAAGGGCTTCTTCTTGTTCGTCGCCACCTCGGCGGCCCACTCGCACGCCTCGTTGAAGCGACGGATCTCGTCGTACGACGGAATCAGCGACGGGTCGCTGATGATCGTGGGATCGATCGCAGCCTTGATCTCGCTGTACGACAGGACCTCGCCCTCGAGCGCGGCGTCGTGGTGGATGAGCGAGATGCGAAAGCGGAGCAGGAACTCCGAGCGCATCGACGGATTGATCGAGCCGATGCGGACGCGCCACGCCTGACAGACGCGGTCGACTTCCACGAAGCGCGCGTCGATATCCTCGGTCTCTTTGTACCTAAGCATGCGGAATCCTGACGAAACAAGACAGTCCGAAAACGGGCGGAGTGTATTTCAGGCCAACGGTTGCCGTCAACATCATACTTGGCTCTCCAAGGTAGGCAAGAGCCTCACATTTTCGCGCGCTTCGGAGGGCTCAACTGCGCGGATCCACAAAACTTGCCCCGGGTTGGTTGTGGCCGCTATGAAGTCGAGTGGCCCCCATGCGCGCGAATGACGCGTCGCGTTAATGTGCCATAGCTCAACTCGTGGCCCCATCTGCCCACATCCCGGTCCTGCTCGCTGACGTCCTGGCGCAGCTCGCACCGCGTTCCGGAGGCACCTACGTCGATGGCACCTTCGGGCGCGGCGGCCACGCCGCCGCGGTGCTCGAGGAGATCGGTCCGGCCGGTCGGCTGATCGCGATCGATCGCGATCCGCTGGCGGTCGCCGCGGCCGAGGCGCTGGCCGCCAGCGACCCGCGCGTGACCGCGGTCCACGGCCGGTTCGGCGACCTCGCGACCCACCTGGGTGACCTCGGCGTCGGCGCGGTCGACGGCATCCTGCTCGATCTCGGCGTGTCATCGCCACAGCTCGACGACGCCGCGCGCGGCTTCTCGTTCATGCGGGCCGGGCCTATCGACATGCGCATGGACACCTCGACCGGACCGACCGCGCTCGAGCTGATCCGCGAGCTGCCCGCCGGCGAGCTGGCCGGCGTGCTGCGCGACCTGGGCGAGGAGCGCCTGGCTGGCAAGATCGCGCGGCGCCTCAAGGAGGCCGAGGCCGCCGGCGAGCTGGTCTCGACCACCGCGCTGGCCCAGGTGATCGCCGGCTGCTTCAACAGCTTCGAGCTGCGCAAGCTGCACATCAACCCGGCGACCCGCACGTTCCAGGCGCTGCGCATCGCGGTGAACCGCGAGCTCGACGAGCTCAAGCAGCTCCTCGCCGAGTTCCCGGCGCTGCTCGCCACCGGCGGGCGCTGCGCGATCATCAGCTTCCACTCCCTCGAGGATCGGCTGGTGAAGCATCGCTTCCGCGACCTGGCGTGGACGTCATCGCTGCCAGCGCGCTTCGCGGTCGAGACCGGCGAGCGCGTCCACGCGGTGTGCGTGCCGATCGAACGCAAGGCCATCTTCGCCGACGACGGCGAGGCCGAAGAAAACCCCCGCGCGCGCTCGGCCCGGCTCCGGACCTGCGAGCGCACCGACGCCCCCAACCTGCCGAGCCATCGATGAAGCCCCGTCTGTACGCGCTCGTTCGCGCCGCCGAGCCCATGCCCGGCGACCGCAAGCTCATCGGCGTGATGATCGCGATCGCGGTGCTGGTGACCGCGCTGTGCGTGCAGCGCGTGCGCGCCCGCCACGAGATCATCGACCTGGGCTACCAGCTGTCGCGCGCCACCGAGGAGGTCCGCACCGAGCGCGAGCTGCGGCGTCGCCTCGAGCTCGAGCGCGCCACGCTCATCAACCCGGACCGCATCCGCGCGCTCGCCACCGGGCTGGGCATGGTGCCGGTGCCCGCCGATCGGATCCGCGTGATCACCGCGCCGGGCGGCAAGGTCGCGCGGGTCGAGGCCCGGCCGTGAGGCGACCGCTGATCGCGACGCCCGGCATGTCGCGCGCGGCGCGGACCCGGGCCCGGCTCGCCGCCGCCCTGGTGTCGGTGCTGCTGCTGGGCGTGGGCTACCGGGCGTGGGACCTACAGATCGCCGAGGGCGACCACTTCCGCGACCTGGCAGCGCGCCAGCAGCTGCACACGATCGAGATCCCGGCGCCGCGCGGCGCGATCCTCGACGCCCGCAACCGACCGCTGGCGATCAGCGCTGACGCCGAGAGCGTCTATGTCGACCCCCGCGCGATCGTCGACGTGGCCGGCACCAGCGAGCACCTGGCGGCGGCGCTCGGCCTCGACGTCAACCAGGTCGAGTTTCGCCTGGCGTCGAGCAAGCGGTTCGCGTGGATCGCGCGCCACGTCACGCCCGAGCAGGCCCAGGCGGTGCGCGCCGCCAAGCTGGTCGGCGTGGTCGTCACCCACGAGCCGCGCCGCTGGTATCCCGAGCAGACCTCGGGCGGCACGGTCATCGGCTTCGCCGGCCTCGACGGCAACGGCCTGGACGGCCTCGAGCTGAAGATGGACGGCGTGCTCGCCGGCGCCAAGGCCCGGTTCGCCGCGCTGCGCGATGCCCGCGGCAAGACCATGCTCGACCAGGGCGTCACCGACGCCACGCCGGGCGCCACCGTCGAGCTGACCCTCGATCGCTCGATCCAGCACATCGCCGACGAGGCGCTGGCGGCCTCGGTCACGACCAACAAGGCCAAGTCGGGCGTCGCGATCGTGCTCGACGTCCGCACCGGCGTCGTGCTCGCGATGTCGACGATACCGACCTACGATCCCAACGATCCGGCAGCCGCGATCAAGGCCGACGCCCGCAACCGCGCCATCACCGACGTCTACGAGATCGGGTCGGTGATGAAGGTCTTCACGATCGCCGCCGGCCTCGACCTCGGCGTGATTCGTCCCAACGAGTCGTGGAACGTCGAGGGCGGCGCCTGGATGGCGCCCGGCAAGAAGCGGGTCACCGACGTCCACCACGACACCATCCTGACCACCGGCGGCATCCTCAAGCGCTCGTCGAACGTCGGCGCCACCAAGGTCGGCCTGCGCATCGGGCGCGAGCGGCTGTACGCCGGCCTGCGCAAGCTCGGCTTCGGCGAAAAGTCCGGGATCGATCTGCCCGGCGAGCAGCCCGGGCGCATCCGCGACGGCTCGACCTGGCGCGACGTCGAGCTGGTCACGATCTCGTGGGGCTACGGCCTCACCGTCACCCCGATCCAGATCGCGGCGGCGATGGCGGCCATCGGCAACGGCGGCATCTACAATCCGCCGCGGGTGGTCGAGCGGGTCACCGGGCCCGACGGCAAGGTCGCCTACCAGCGGCCGACCGAGAGCCGCGCGATCATGAAGCCGTCGACGGCGGCGGCGCTCTTGCCGATGCTCAAGTCGGTCTTCGACAAGGGCAAGCGCCCCGACCAGGGCACCGGTCACAACATCGAGGTGCCCGGCTTCCTCGTCGGCGGCAAGAGCGGCACCGCCCACAAGTACGATCCGGCGACGCGCAAGTACGCGCCCCACCGCTACCTGTCGTCGTTCGCCGGTCTGGCGCCGATCGCCGATCCCCGGATCGCGATCGTCGTGGTCGTCGACGATCCCAGCGGCGGTGACTACTTCGGCGGCGCGGTGGCCGGTCCGGTTTTCGGACAGATCGCCAGCGCCACCCTGCGCTACCTGGGCGTGCCCGGCGATGCGCCGATCGTCGTGGAGCCGCCGGCCAAGGGCGCGCGCGCTGGCAAGCCGTCAGCCGCCCCGACGCCACCGCCGATGCCGATCGTCGACGAGGAAGACGGGCCCGCCGACGAGCTGGCCGGGCTGGTCGACGACCCCGACGACGACGGCGTGGTGATGCCGACGGTGCCTGACTTCCGCGGCCTGGGCGCCGCCCGCGCGCTGGCCGAGGCGAGCCAGCGCGGCGTCTCCGTCGAGTTGCAAGGCTCGGGCCGCTGCGCGCGGCAATCGGTCGCGCCCGGGGCTCGCAGCGACGGGACCGCCGTCGTCCTCGAGCTGGAATGAGCCGTCCTTGCTAGCTGGAACGAAATCGGTGAGGCTGCGCGTTCTTACGGGGGTCCCGGTATGAAGCTGTCCATCCTCGCCCGCGCCATCCCCGGGGCCCGCCTCGTCGGCGACGACGTCGAGGTCCGCGCGATCCGCAGCGACTCGCGTCAGCTCGATCGCGGCGACCTGTTCGTCGCGGTGCGCGGTCGACGCAGCGATGGTCACGGCTTCTTGCCGGTCGCCCTCGCGCGCGGCGCGGCCGCGGTGGTCGTCGAGCGCGAGCAGCCCGGCTTCGCCCTGCCCCAGCTCGTCGTCGACGACGGCGCCCGCGCGCTCGGCTACCTGGTCGCCGCGCTGGCCGGCGAGCCCGGCGAGCGCATGACGCTCATCGGCATCACCGGCACCAACGGCAAGACCACGACCACGTACCTCGTGGAGTCGATCCTGGCCGCCGCCGAGGCCCGGCCCGGCGTGATCGGCACCGTCGACTACCGCTGGAACGGCCGTCGCCACGACGCGCCCTACACCACGCCCACGCCCGACCTGCTGCACGACACCTTCGGCCGCATGGTGCGCGACGGCGTCAGCCACGCGGTCATGGAAGTGTCGTCGGCGGCGCTGGCGATGGAGCGCGTGGCCGGCGTCGCCTACCAGGTCGCGGCGTTCTCGAACCTGACCCAGGACCACCTCGATCTGCACGGCTCGATGGCCGACTACGCGGCCGCCAAGCAGCTGCTCTTCAGCCGGCACCTCGCGGCCGGTGGCGTCGCGGTCGTGAACGTCGACGATCCGGCCGGCGCGTCGATGGCAGCCGCCGCCGGGACCGCCGCCGCCAAGGTGCTGCGGGTCTCGTCGGAGGATCGCGCCGAGCTGCGCGACGAGCAGCGCGACGCCGAGATCCGCGTGGTCTCGCACGTCTCCAGCGTCCACGGCCTGCGCGCGCGCATCCGCACGCCGCGCGGCGAGCTCGACGTGGCGTCGCGGCCGCTGCTCGGGCACTACAACCTGGCCAACATCGCGCTCGCGGTCGGCATCGCCGAGGCGCTCGGCCTCGACCACGCCGCGATCGCCCGCGGGATCGAGGCGCTGCCCGGCGTGCCCGGCCGGGTCGAGCGGGTCGAGAATGCGGCTGGCCTCGACCTCCTGGTCGACTACGCCCACACCCCCGACGCCCTCGACAACGTCCTGCGCGCGCTGCGCCCGCTGACCCAGCGCCGGCTGATCTGCGTCTTTGGTTGCGGCGGCGATCGCGACCCCGGCAAGCGGCCCCAGATGGGCGCGGTGGTGGCCGCCCTCGCCGACCTGGCGATCGTCACCAGCGACAACCCGCGCACCGAAGACCCCCGCGCGATCCTCGACGCGATCCTGCCCGCGGTGCCGGCGCCGTTCTACGTCGACGTCGATCGGCGGACCGCGATCGCCGCCGCGATCGCCGAGGCCACCCCCGGCGACATCGTGGTCATCGCCGGCAAGGGCCACGAGGACTATCAGATCATCGGCACGACCAAAGTCCACTTCGACGATCGCGAGGAGGCCGCGGCCGCCGCGAGCCGGCGCCCGACCTGGGACCTCGCCGAGCTGGCCGCCGCGCTGCGGACCACGCATCACGCCACCGCTCACGGCGCCGGCACGATCTCGCGCATCACGATCGACAGCCGGACCGCGGCGCCCGGCGATCTGTACGTCGCGATCGCGGGCGAGCGCGTCGACGGCCACGACTTCGTCGCGCAGGCGGTCGCCAACGGCGCGGTGGCGGCGCTGGTCAAGACCGGACGCTCGCCGTCGACGACCCCGTCGATCGAGGTCGACGATCCCCGCGCCGCGCTCGGCGCGATCGCCGCCGCTCATCGCCAGACCTGGCGCGACGGCACCGCGCTGGTCGCGATCACCGGATCGGCCGGCAAGACCACGACCAAGGAGCTGACCCGGGCCGCGCTCGCCGCGGCCGGCCCGACCCACGCCGCGCTCGGCTCGCACAACAACGAGACCGGCCTGCCGCTGACCCTGCTCGGCCTGCGCGCGCATCACCGCTACGGCGTCGTCGAGATGGGCATGCGCGGCGCCGGCCAGATCGACTACCTGACCCGCATCGCGCGGCCCGACGTCGCCGCGATCGTCAACGCCGGGGTCGCCCACCTCGAGCTGCTCGGCTCCACCGCCGCCATCGCGGCCGCCAAGGCCGAGATCTACGGCGGCCTCGCCGAGGGCGGCACCGCGATCGTGCCGGCCGACGACGCCCGCCTCATCGACCCGGCTCGCCGCTTCGCGCCGCACGCTCGCCTGGTGACCTTCGGCGAGCCCGCCAGCGCCGACGTGCGGCTCGCCGGCTACCAGCCGATCGGGCCCACCGGCGCCGACCTCAACGTCGTGGCCTTCGGTCAGCACCGGCGCTTCCGCTTGCCGCTCATCGGCCGCCACGCTGCCATCGACGCGACCTGCGCGCTGGCCTGTGCGCTGGCCGTCGGCGTCGAGCTCGACGTCGCGATCGCCGGCCTCGAGCGAGCCCGCGCCGCCACCATGCGCGGCGAGGTCGTCACCATCGGCGGCCGGCAGGTGATCGTCGACTGCTACAACGCCAATCCGGCCTCGATGGCCGCGGCGATCGACACCCTGGCCGAGCTGCGAGGCTCGGGCCGCGCGGTCGCGGTCGTCGGCGACATGCTCGAGCTGGGCGACACCGCGGCGGCGCTCCACGCCGACGTCGGCGCGCGGCTGGGCGAGCTGGGGATCCCGGTCATCGCGCTCGGCGCGCACCGCCAGCGGGTCGCCGACGCCACCGGCGATCCCGCCCAGGCCTGGGTCACCGACGATCCCCAGATGGCGGCCCGTCAGGTCCTCGCCGTCACCGAGCCGGGTGACTGGGTGCTCGTGAAGGCGTCGCGCGGCATGCGTCTCGAGCGCGTCGTCCGCGCGCTGCAGGAGCTGGTGAGCTAGATGTTGTACTACCTGCTCTACGACGTCATGTCCCGCCTCGGTGGGCTGTCGTTCTTGCGCGTCTTTCGCTACCCGTCGATGCGCATCCTGGCGGCGGCGATCACGGCGCTCCTGCTGTCGTTCCTGGTCGGGCCCTGGTTCATCGAGCGGCTGCGCTCGCGCCAGGTCGGCCAGCAGATCCGCGACGACGGCCCGCAGACCCACAAGAAGAAGGCCGGCACGCCGACGATGGGCGGCGCGCTCATCCTGTTCTGCTTGGTGATGTCGGTGCTCCTGTGGTGCGACCTGCGCAACCGCTTCGTCTTGCTCGCGCTGGTGGTCACGGTGTCGTTCGGCGCGATCGGGTTCGCCGACGACTACGCCAAGATCACCAAGCGCAACACCAAGGGCATCCCGGGCAAGGTCCGCCTGCTGCTCGAGTTCCTCATCGCCGGCGGCGCGATGGCGTACCTGTTCCTGTCCAACACGATGCCGCCCGAGCTGCGCACGCAGCTGCAGCTGCCGTTCACCAACTTCTACGAGGTGTCACCCGACCTCGCCGCGTGGCTCTACATCGTCTTTGGCGCCTTCGTCGTGGTCGGCACCGCCAACGCGGTCAACCTCACCGACGGTCTCGACGGCCTGGCGATCGGCCCGACGATCATCAACGCCGGCACGTTCTTGGTGTTCGCGTACATCGCCGGGGTCGAGACGACCATCCTCACCCGCTCGAGCGGCGAGCAGCTGCTCGCGGAGTATCTCCACGTCGCGCACATCCCGGGCGCCGTCGAGCTCGCGGTGTTCTGCGCCGCGCTGTTTGGCGCGGGCATCGGCTTCCTCTGGTACAACACCTACCCGGCGAGCGTGTTCATGGGCGACGTCGGCTCGCTGTCGCTGGGCGGCGCGATCGGCATGCTGGCGGTGCTCACCAAGAACGAGCTCACCCTCGCGCTGGTCGGTGGCCTGTTCGTCATCGAGGCGCTGTCGGTGATGATCCAGGTCGGCTCGTTCAAGACCCGGGGCAAGCGCGTCTTCAAGATGGCGCCGATCCACCATCACTTCGAGCTGAAGGGCTGGGAGGAGCCGAAGATCATCGTGCGCTTCTGGCTGGTGTCGGTCTTGTTCGCGCTGCTCGCGCTGGGCACGCTCAAGCTCCGATGACGATGGACCTGGCAGGCAAGTCGGTGGTGGTGGTCGGCCTCGCGCAGACCGGCATCGCGCTGGCCCGGTTCTGCGCGCGACGCGGCGCGCGCGTGATCGTCACCGACGGCAAGCCGGCCGCCCAGCTCGCCGCCGGCATGGCCGAGCTCGACGGCGTGCCGGTGACCTGGCAGCTCGGCGGTCACGACCTCGCGAGCTTCACCAGCGCCGATCTGGTGGTGCTGTCGCCGGGCGTGCCGAGCTTGCCCGAGCTGACCGCGGCCCGCGGCGCCGGGGTCGAGGTCATCGCCGAGATCGAGCTGGCGTCTCGGTTCTTCCATCCCGGCGCGAAGCTCATCGCGATCACCGGCACCAACGGCAAGTCGACGACGACCGCGCTGTCGGGCGCGCTGTGCGCGGCCAGCGGCCGGCCCAGCTTCTGTGGCGGCAACCTGGGCAACATGCCCCTCATCGACGCGGTCGATCATCCCGCCAACGTCGACGGCGGGCTCATCGTCGCCGAGGTCGCCGCGTTCATGCTCGAGAACTGCACGTCGTTCGCGCCCGACGCCGGCATCCTCACCAACGTCACGCCCGATCACCTCGATCGCTTCGGCACGATCGAGCGCTACGCCGCGATGAAGGGCCGCATCTGGGACTGGCAGCGCCCGAGCCAGGTCGCGATCGCCAACGCCGCCGATGCCTGGGTGGTGGCCGAGGCCGCGGACGCGCCCGGGCCGCTCCTGTGGTTCGACTCGCGGCCTGGCGCCGACGTCGCGCGCGGCGGGTTGGTGTCGGCCGACCGGCGCGCGCTGGTGCTGCGCGGCGTGCCCGGCGCCGCCGCCGAGGAGCGCTTTCCCGTCGACGATCTGGTCATCGTCGGCAACCACAACCTCGACAACGCCATGGGCGCGTACCTGGCGGCGCGCTCGCTCGGGGTGTCGATCGACGCCATCCGCGCCGGCGCCCGCAGCTATCGGCCGCTGCCCCACCGCATGGAGCTGGTCGGCGACAAGGCCGACATCTTCTTCTACGACGACTCGAAGGGCACCAACGTGGCGTCGGTCGCGGCCTCGGTGCGCGGCTTCCCGCGCCGGCTCGCGCTCATCGCCGGCGGCGTCGACAAGGGCGGCAGCTACCAGCCGATGCTCGAGGCGCTCGACGGTGTGTGCAAGGGCATCGTGCTCATCGGCGAGGCCGCGCCGCTCATCCGGGCCGCCTGCGCCGAGCGCGGCGTGACCTACCCGGTCGTCGACGCCACCGACCTGCACGACGCCGTCGCCAAGGCCACCGCGCTGGTCGACGCCGGCGACGCGGTCGTCCTCTCGCCGGCCTGCGCCAGCTACGACATGTTCAAGAACTTCGGCCACCGCGGCCAGGTCTTCCGCGACGCGGTCTCCGCCGTCGGTGCCCAGCGCCTCGACTGACTTCCTCGGGCGGCATCCCGGGCGCTGGTCAGGGGACGCCGCCGGCGAACGCGAAGGCCTCGCCGTCGACGGTCGCGAGCTTCACGCCGCGCCAGCGCACCTCGTAGGCGTGCTCGGTGCCGCCGCCGTCGGGGTGATCGATCTGCAGGGCCCACAGGCCGTCGGGTCCCAGGACGTACGCCTCGGCGTCGTCGGCGAGCTTGCAGCCGCGCAGGAGCCGGTAGTCGTGCGGCTCGCGGTCGGGGGCGTACTCGCCGGCGTACGCGATCTGGACCAGCGCGATCGGCGGCTCGCCGGAGAGCCAGCGCCACGTCGGCGGCTTGCGCACTTGATCGCCGGAGAGCAGCGTCACGGTCTTGCCGCCGACCGTACACGCGAGCACGTGGTCGTTGGGCGCCTTGCGGTCGCGCCGCGCGGCCAGGGTCACGCGGGTCGGCGTGGCGAGCGCATCGCTCGGCAGCACGCGCAGCGGCGGCGGCTTCGTGGCGGTGCCGGGCGTCGGCGTCACGCGGCTCCAGCCGCGCACGTTGCAGCCCTCCTCGTCGGGGTTGTTGTCGTCCCACTTCGTGCATCGCTCGATCCAAACCTCGCCGGCCGACGACGTGAGGAGCCCGAGCACGTCGCCCTTGCCCTTCGGCTTCACGACGGTGAAGCGGCCACCGGCGATCGTGCCGAACCGCTGCACGCCGTCGCCCTCCATCACGCCGCCGCGGAACACGATCGGCGACGCCGCGTCGGGCCACACCAGCTCTTCGGAGAACAGGTCTCCGTGAACCTCGACGGTCGAGATCTTCGTCACCGCGCCGGCCGCGAGCTCGTAGACGTCGACGAACTGCTTGTCGAGATCGGTGCGTACGGTCGCGAACTGCCCGGCGGGTGGGTGACCGGCTGGTGGCTGACCGGTCGCGGGGTGACCGGTCACGGCGATCGGCTCGACCGTCGCGGGTGCGGCCTCGACGACCGGCGGCGGCGGTGCCGGTGCGGCGTCCCTGACCGGTTCCGCGGGGCGGGCCGACTTAGGGCCCGCGAATGAACCAGTCGACCGTTCTCGCGGGCCTTACCACCGCTACACGCACCGACGACGATGACGAGGCCCACGAGCCAGGCGCGTTGCATGGTGGGGAAGACACCATGTCGCCGCCGGGTATTTCCAACCGGGGCCGGTCGAAAACGCTCAGTGCGCGACGAGCGATGCCCACGATCGCGCCAAGCGGCGCCCGACCAGCTTCACGATCTCCACGACCGCGAGCGGCAGCAGCGCGCATCCGGCCACGACGGCCCAATCCTGGGCGCCGAGCGGGACGGTGTGGAGCACCGCCCGCATGAAAGGGACATAGACCGCGAACAGCTGCAGGAGAATGCACAGCAGCACGGCGCCCCACAGCCAGCCATTGGTGAAGAGCCGCGCGTCGAACGCCGAGCGGGTCTGAGATCGCGCGTTGAAGACGTGAACCACCTGCACGAAGGCGAGCGTCATGAACGTCATCGTGACCGCGTGCTTGAGGCCCTCACCGTCCCTGCCGTGCAGGCGCATGCCGATGAAGAACGCCAGCAACGTGACCCCGGCCAACAGCACCCCTTGCCAGGCGATCATGATCAGGAACCGCGGCGGGAGTAAGGACTCCTTGGGATCGTGCGGCGGCCGGCTCATCATGCCGGGCGCCGACGGCTCGAGCGCGAGCGCGAGCGCAGGAAAGATGTCAGTGAGCATGTTCAGCCACAAGATCTGCAGCGCGCCGAGGGGCAGCGGCCAGCCCACCATCAGCGCGACGAACACGGTCAGGATCTCCGAGAAGTTGCACGAGAAGAGGTAGTGGATGAAGCGGAGGATGTTCGCGTAGATGATCCGGCCCTGCTCGACCGCGCGGACGATCGTGGCGAAGTTGTCGTCGACGATGACCATGTCGGCGGTCTCCTTCGCCACCTCGGTCCCCTTGATCCCCATAGCCACGCCGATGTCGGCCTTCTTCAAGGCCGGCGCGTCGTTGACGCCGTCGCCGGTCATGGCCACGATCTGGCCTTGGGCCTGCAGTGCCTCGACGATCTGCAGCTTGTGCTTGGGCGAGACCCGGGCGAACACCGCCGTGCCGGAGACCGTCTGCTGCCAGCCCGCGGCGTCGAGGTCAGTCAGCTCACGCGCGTGCACGATGCGCAGCGGCTTGCCGTCGAGATCGACGTCGATGCCGAGCTCGTGGGCGATCGCCGCGGCGGTGAGTTGCTGGTCGCCGGTGATCATGACCGAGCGGATGCCGGCCTCGCGACAGGTGGCGATCGCGGCCTTGGCTTCGTCGCGGAGCGGATCGGTCATGCCGACGAGGCCGACAAAGACCAGGTCTTTCGTCACGTCGACGCCAGCCTCGCTCTGACCTTCGGGCAGGTCGCGATAGCCGAGCGCAAGCACCCGCAGCGCGGCCCCGGCCAGGTCGCGATTCATCGTCTCCCAGTGCGCGCGATCGTCCGCGGTAAGCGGCGTCACGGCGTCGGCGCGAAACTGCGAGGCGCTCGCCGCGAGCAAGGTCGCCGGTGACCCCTTCACGAAGGTGATCAGGCGGCCCTGCGGGGTCCGGTGGACGGTCGCCATGCGCTTCGTCACGCTGTCGAAGGGCTGCTCGCTGACGCGGACGAACTCGGCCTCGAGCGCCGCCTCCTCGAGGCCGGCCTTCTCCGCCACCACGATCAACGCGGCCTCGGTGGGGTCACCGAGCACGGTGTCCTGGCCATCGACGCGGACGACCTTGGCGTCGTTGCACAAGACCCCGATGCGCAGCGCCAAGGCGAGGTGCTCGTCGGCACGCGGGTCCATCGGCTGACCGTCTTCTTGAAACTCGCCGACGGGCGTGTAGCCGGCGCCGGTGACGTCGATCCGCCGGGTGCCCAGCACGAACACCGAGACCGTCATCTCGTTGCGGGTCAGCGTCCCGGTCTTGTCGGTACAGATGACGGTGGTCGAGCCCAGGGTTTCGACCGCGGGCAGCCGCCGGATCAGCGCGCCCATCCGCGCCATGCGTTGCATCCCGAGCGCGAGCGTCATCGTGGAGACCGCAGGCAGCCCTTCGGGCACCGCCGCGATGGCGAGCGAAATGCCCACTTCCAGCATGTACAGCAAGCCGTGACCGCGGAGCCATCCCGTGAAAATGATGACCGCGCAGAGCGCCAGCACGATCACGAGCAGCAAGCGACCGAGGCGGGCCAGCTTCTTCTCGAGCGGCGTGTCGTTGCTCTTGGCCTCGTCGATGAGCGTTCCGATCTTGCCCATCTCGGTCGCCGCGCCGGTGCCGGTGACGAGGAGCTGACCGCGACCGGCCGTGATCGTCGTCCCCATGAAGGCCAGGTTGGTCCGGTCGCCGAGCGGGGCTTCGGTCTCCGCCACCGGCTCGGTCGCCTTGGTGACCGCCTCCGACTCGCCGGTCAGCGCCGCCTCTTCGATCTGCAGACGCACGCTCTCGACGAGCCGGCCGTCGGCGGGAACCCGATCGCCGGCCGCGAGGACGATCAGGTCGCCCGGCACCAGCGCTGACGCGTCGAGCTGGCGTTCGGCGCCGTCGCGGACCACGTCGGCGACCCGCACCGTCTGCTTCTGGAGCGCGGTCAAGGTCTGCTCGGCTTTCCATTCGGTGAGAAAGCCGATGGTGGCGTTGAGGCCGATGACCACCAGGATCGCGGCCGCCTCGAGCGCGTCGCCCATGGCGAAGGCGACCCCGCCGGCCGCGGCGAGCAAGAGCACGAGGACGCTCTTGAACTGGGCGAGCAGGATGGCCCAGGTGCTGCGTCCCGACGCCTGCTCCAGCCGATTGGGGCCGTAGACCGTCAGGCGTCGCGCGGCCTCGTCGTTCGTCAGTCCGCGGCTCGGATCGGTCTTCAGCCGCTGCACGGTCGCGTCGACGGGCAGGGTGTGCCACGCCGCGGCGAGGGCGGCCCGCGCGCGCTCATGACCCGCCGTTTCGGCCTGGGACCTGGCTGACGACGCTGGCATCAGGCCGGCCTCGCGCCGCGCCGCCGCCCGTGGGGGTAGGCCGGGTCGATGATCATCGGACGGAAGGCGAGGTGATCGTGCATGAGGGGCAGGCGCCGGTCGCCGACGGAGACCAGCAGTATCGACAAGCCCGCGAAAGGAACCAACACCCTCGACCGAAAAATGCTTCGGGGCCGTCGCGTGCGAGCGACGACCCCGAGTGGATTGCGCGAACCGCCGATCAGTAAGCTTGGATCGTCGTGTAGACCTCGGTACCGACGGTGAAGATCACCGCGGCGCCCTGGTTACCGGGCAGCGGCGCCACGATCGGCGAGGTCGCCGACGCGTGCAGGAGCCGCGGCACGTCGAACGTCGAGCCGCCTGCGGTCAGGCGGTCGAGCTGCACGCCGCCGCCGTCGAGCTGCGACGCGACGAACGCGTTGCCGGCCGAATCGGCGTCGAGCGACCGCGACTGCGGCGTCCCCACACCGGGCAGGCCCGCGACGAAGGTCGACGAGGTCAGGTTCGACGTCTCGATGACGTACAGACCCAACGAGCCGCCCGGCCCGCCGAGGTCGATGCCGCTGGTGAAGATGCGACCGTTGCCGATCGCCCAGTCCGAGTAGTACTCCTGACCGGGCGGGTTGACCTCGTCCGCGAACGACACGCCACCGTCGCTGCTGGCGCGGATGTGGAACGAGGGGGTGTCGGCGGCGACCACGAGCGTGCCCTGCACGATGTCGTAGAGCAGGTCGAAGAACACGATCTGCATCTGGACCGACGTGATCTCGAAGCTGCCCTGGCCGCGGTTGCCGTTGCGGGCGACCGCGATGCCGTCGCCCGTCGAGAAGCCGACGTAGACGTTGTCGTTGAACGACTGCAGCGACAGCCCCGCCGACGAGTTGCCGGCCGAGCCCAGCGCGGTCGCGGCGCTCCAGGTCGCGCCGCCGTCATCGGTCGTGCGCAGGTAGACCTCGCCGAAGCTCGTCATGATCGCCACGTACGCCACGCCACTGGGGCCACTGGCCACCGCCACCTGGGTCACGCCGGACGACCCGTTGGGCAGCGCGGTCGAGAGATCGAGCGGCTCGGAGAAGGACAGGCCACGGTCGTGGCTCACCGTCGCCATGGCGGTGCTGTCGCACGACATGACCGCGTAGATCGTGCCGCTGCCATCGACCGCGATCTTGCGGGCCGCGTTCGCGACCGCCGTGGTGCAGGACAGGTCGCCGCTGATCTTGACCGCGGCGGTGGTGACGAACGGCTCGACCTGGCACGCGGCGTCGCAGCCGTCGCCGTTGACGCTGTTGGCGTCGTCGCACTCCTCGCCGCGCGAGAACTGGGTCAGGCCGTCGCCGCAGCGCTCGATCAAGCAGCTGTGACCGCAGCCGTCATCGTCGGCGAGGTTGGCGTCGTCGCACTCCTCGCCCTGGTCGAGGTCGCCGTTGCCACACAGGTCGGGGACGGGCAGGCTGCAGTCGTTCAGGCAGCCGTCGCCGCCGTTCTGGTTGGCGTCGTCGCACTGCTCGACGCCCGCCTCCACGAAGCCATCACCGCAGGTCGCGGCCACGCACTCGTCGAGGCACGCGTCGCTGTTGCTCTGGTTGCCGTCGTCGCACTGCTCGAAGCCGCCGCGGACGAAGCCGTCACCGCAGGTCGCGGCCGCGCAGGTGGTCAGGCACCCGTCGCCGTTGCTGCCGTTGGCATCGTCGCACTGCTCGACGCCGGCGCGAACGAAGCCGTCGCCGCAGGTCGCCGCGATACAGCTGGTGAGGCAGGCGTCGCCGTTGTTGCCGTTGGCGTCGTCGCACTGCTCGACGCCCACGCGGACGTAGCCATCGCCGCAGGTCGCGGCCACGCACTCGTCGAGGCAGGCGTCGCCGTTGTTGGCATTGCCGTCGTCGCACTGCTCGAAGCCGGACTGCACGAAGCCGTCACCGCAGCTCGCCGCCATGCAGCTGGTGAGGCAGCCGTCGGCGTTGCTGCCGTTGGCATCGTCGCATTGCTCGACGCCGGCGCGGACGAAGCCGTCGCCGCAGGTCGCCGCGATACAGCTGGTGAGGCAGGCGTCGCCGTTGTTGCCGTTGGCGTCGTCGCACTGCTCGACGCCGGTCTGCACGTAGCCATCGCCGCAGGTCGCGGCCACGCACTCGTCGAGGCAGGCGTCGCCGTTGTTGTCGTTGCCGTCGTCGCAACCCTCGATGCCGGTGCGGATGAAGCCGTCACCGCAGGTCGCGGTCACGCAGGTGGACAGACAGCCGTCGGTCTGGACGGCGTTGCCGTCGTCGCACTGCTCGAGGCCGGCCTGGACCACGCCGTCGCCGCAGCTGGCGACCGTGCAGCTCGACAGGCAGCCGTCGGTCTCGTCGTCGTTGCCGTCGTCGCACGCCTCGACCGCGGCCTGGACCACGCCGTCACCGCAGGTCGCGGTCACGCAGGTGTCGAGGCAGGCGTCGGTGTTGACGTCGTTGGCGTCGTCGCACTGCTCGAGGCCGGCCCGGACCACGCCGTCGCCGCAGGTCGCGACGACACAGGTGCCAAGGCAGCCGTCGCTCTCGAGGTCGTTGCCGTCGTCACACTGCTCGAGGCCGGCCCGGACGATGCCGTCGCCGCAGCTCGCCGCGACGCAGGTGTCGAGGCAGGCGTCGCCGTTGTCGTCGTTGCCGTCATCGCACGCCTCGATGCCGACCTGGACCACGCCATCGCCGCAGCTCGCCGCGGCGCAGGTGTTGCGGCACGCATCGCCGTCGATCGAGTTGGCGTCGTCGCACTGCTCCACGCCGACTTGGACCACGCCGTCGCCGCAGCTCGCCGCGACGCAGCTGTCGAGGCAGGCGTCGCCGTTGTCGTCGTTGCCGTCGTCGCAGGTCTCGAGGCCAACCTGGACGATGCCGTCCCCGCAGGTCGCCGCGACGCAGGTGTCGAGGCAAGCGTCGCCGTTGTCGTCGTTGCCATCGTCGCAGCCCTCGACGCCGGTCTGGACCACGCCGTCGCCGCACGCCGCGGGCTCGCAGGTGGTGAGGCAGGCGTCGCCGTTGTCGGCGTTGCCGTCGTCGCAACCCTCGACCTTGCCCTGGATCACGCCGTCACCGCACGACGCGATGACGCAGCTGTCGAGGCAGGCGTCGCCGTTGTCGTCGTTGCCGTCGTCGCACTGCTCGGCGCCCTCGAGGACCCCGTCGCCGCAGGTGATGATGTTGGAGATCGTCAGCGACACGGTCGCGACGTTCGAGGTGAGCTCGCCGTCGGAGACCCTGACCGTGAACGAGTCGGCGCCGAAGTAATTCGACGCCGGGGTGTACGTGAGCGCCGGCGCGAGGCCAGCGAGCGTGCCGTGGGCAGGCGCGGTGACGATCTCGTAGGTCAGGCTCACGCTGTCGAGGTCGGTCGCGCTGAGCATCACCGCGACGCCCTGGTCCTGGTTGGTCACCGCAGCGACGTCGGCCGCGACCGGCGCGTCGTTGACCGCGACGATCGTGAGGTCGACGGGGACGATCACGCTGCTGTGATCGTCGGAGATCGTGATCTGGAAGGCGTCGGTGCCGTTGTAGTCCGGCTCCGGCGTGTAGCGGTACGTCGGGCCGGTCCCGACGATCGCGCCGTGCCGCGGGGCGGTCGCCAGGTAGACCAGCGTCTCGCCCTCGGGATCGATCGCGGTTCCATCCACCGAGATCGCGGTGTCTTCGTCGGTGGAGAGGGCGATCCTCGCGGACGGCACCTCGGGTGGTTTGTCGAGCGACATATTGTCGCCGCAACTGACAATTCCCAAGAGCACCACTGGCAATGCGCGTTTCATCATGCCGATCGAGTCGGCCACCTGGGCCCCGCGTCCAGTGCCGACCGCGGCGGTAAGTGGCGGGTGCGCTGGACCGTTACCCTTGCCGGGTGGGCGGGCCACGTACGGGCTCACCGAAGGGAGCTCGATGGCGACGATTCACGAAATCCTCGAGCCAGTGGCGCGCTTGCGCGCTTGCCTGACCGACCGGGCGCGTGCGCTCAGGTACCGCCACCATGGCAGGGCGTGGGCGGTGTAGGCGCCGGAACGCTTATTGCTGTTACGTCGCCCATGCTGAAAACTAGCCTGCTCGTTTGCTCTCTTGCGCTCGCGGTCGGTACCGGCTGCAAATCGAAGAAGACCGATTCGACCCCGACGCCGCCAGCGACGTTCCCCGCCACGACACCGGCGGTGGTCGACGAGGACCTCGCGGTCGAGACCGTCTCGGGCATCGAGATCGATCCGACCCTCGCTACGCTGTGCGCCCTCGAGGCGAACCGTGTGTTCTTCAAGTTCGACTCCGCCAACCTGCGAACCGAGGCGGGCGACACCCTGGACATGCTGGCGTCGTGTCTCACGACCGGGGCCGCGACCGGCAAGGACCTGCGCATCATCGGACGCACCGATCCGCGCGGCAGCGAGACCTACAACCAAGAGCTTGGGATGAGCCGCGCCGAGTCGGTCGCGTCGTACCTGAAGGACAAGGGCGTCAGCACCGCGCGCGTCGACGTCATCTCGAAGGGCGAGACCGACGCGACGCCCGATCGCGCCGGCTGGCCCTACGACCGCCGCGTCACCATTCGCCTCGCCGAGTAGCCTCCCGGCCGCGCTCGACCTGGGCTGGGTCGCGCGGCCAGCTCGATTGACAGACCCGTAACTGATCAGTTACGACTCGTGGCGTGGACGCGCTCGCCATGGCCCTCGCCGACCCGATCCGCCGCGCGATCGTCCGGATGCTGCGCGACGGCACCGCCACCGCTGGCGTGATCGCGGCGGCGTTCCCGGTCAGCCGGCCCGCGGTCAGCCGCCATCTGCGCGTGCTGCGCGAGGCTGGCTTGGTCCGCGGCGTCGTGCGCGGCCGCGAGCGCGAGTACGCCCTCGATCTGGGCGCGCTGGCACCCCTCGAAGGGTTCCTCCACGAGCTGCACCAGCCCGACGTGTGGGCCCGCCGCTTCGAGGCGCTCGCGACCGAGGTCCATCGGGTGCGGCGCCAGCGCGTCACCGCCCCGGTTCCGGTTGCGCTGCCCGCCCCCGGCAAGAAAGAGACGGCATGAACCCTCGCCCCACCGGCCGCGTCCGCGGCAACGACCTCGTCCTCACCCGCCAGTTCCGCGGCAGCCTCGCCGACGTGTGGGCCAGCGTGACTCACCCCGACAGCACGGCCCGCTGGATCGGCCGCTGGGAAGGTGAGCCCGGCGTCGGCAAGATCTGCCGCTTGCAGATGGGCTTCGAGGTCGACTCGCCCTGGGTCGACTTCGCGATCGAGGCCTGCGAGCCGCCCCGCCACGTCGCGTTGACGACCACCGGCAGCGACGGCCTCCACCTCGAGCTCACGCTGGTCGCGCGCGGCGACACCGTCGAGCTGACCTTCCTGCACAAGCTCGCCGACCTCGCCCTGGCCGGCGACTACGGACCGGGCTGGGAGTACTACCTCGACCTGTTGGTGGCGGCGCGCGACGGTGGTCCCCGCCCGGAGTTCACCGACTACGACCCGTCGCAGCGCGCGTACTTCCTCGGCGAGGCGGTCGAGTCGTAGCGAGGCCGCGGCGGTCGTCCCCGAGCCGGTGAGCCCCGCTCAGTGTCCGTCGCCGCCCTTGAACTGCGCGGCTTCGATGGCGTGGCGCTGCAAGAGGCGGCGGAAGTTGGTGCGGTCGATGCCGGCGAGGCGGGCGGCGGCGGCGACGCTGCCCTGGGTGCGATCCATCAGTCGAACCAGGAACATGCGCTCGAAGTCGAGGGCGGCCTTGCGCTTGGCCTCGGTGAGCGGCAGATCCTCGTCGGGCCCGAGGTCGTGGTCATCCACCCGGTCGATCAGCCCCGAGCCGCTGGCCATGCGCGGCACCCCGCCGCCGATGCGGAGCGGCAGCGCGCTCGGCTCGAGCCGTCCGCCACCGGTCAGCGCGATCGCGTGGAGCAGGGCGTTCTCCAGCTCGCGCACGTTGCCCGGCCAGTCGTAGCCCAAGAGCAGCTCGAGCGCGCGATCCGACAAGGTCGGCGGCGGCCCGCCCGCGCTGTGCTTGTGGAGCAGCGCGGCGATCAGCGCCGGCAGGTCGGCGCGGCGATCGCGCAGCGGCGGCAGCGCGAGGTTCACGACGTTGAGCCGGAAAAACAGGTCGCTGCGGAACGCGCCCTCGGCGACCGCGCGCGTGAGATCGACGTTGGTCGCCGCGATCACGCGCACGTCGACGCGGCGCGTGGCATCGCCGCCAACCGGCCGGATCTCGCCCTGCTGGATCGCGCGCAACAAGCGGGCCTGCACCGGCAGGGGCATGTCGCCGATCTCGTCGAGGAACAGCGTGCCGCCATCGGCCTCGACGAACACGCCGGGCCGCGCCGCGATGGCCCCGGTGAACGAGCCCCGGGTGTGGCCGAACAGCTCGCTGTCGATGAGCCCCTCGGGGATGCCGCCGCAGTTGAGGGGCACGAACCCGCGGTCGCGACGCGGCGACAGCTGGTGCAGCGCGCGCGCGACGACCTCCTTGCCGGTGCCGCTCTCGCCGGTGACCAGCACGTTCACCGTCGAGCTGGCCAGCTGACGGATCTGCTTGCGTAGCGCACACAGCGCGTCGCTGCGGCCGATGAGCGTGCCCTCGAGATCGAACGTCGGGTCGGGCGGTCGCGAGCGGGTCTGGCGCGACATCTCGGTCTGGCGCGCCGCCATGCGCACGATGTCGACGACGTGCTCGTTGGCGAACGGCTTGACGATGTAGTGGAACGCGCCGGCTCGCAGCGCCGCGGTCGCGGTCGCCGCGCTGGCGTCGGCGGTCATCATCACCACCGCGGTTGGCGTGTTGCGGCTGCGCAGGCGATGGAGGATCTCGACGCCGTGGAAGCGCGGCATGTTGACGTCGAGCACGATCACGTCCCACGGGTCGTCCACGCCGGCCCGCGCGAGCAGCGCCTCGATCTCGTCGAACTCGGCGAAGTGGGTGACGGTGATGCCGTGCGGCGCGAGGATCCGGGCCAGCGTGAACGCGATCGTGTGATCGTCATCGATCAACGCAACGCTCAGCGGCCGTGGTGCGCGTACTTCATGCACGTCGACATTTTCCAGTTTCCTCGTCGAGATGCTGGATGTCGAGCGGGTATCCGATGCCGATTTTTTCCAGTCACCCTTTGCGGGTGATTGCGGCACTCGCGCGATACGCGATGGAAAAACGACCCACGGGTCGATGAGGTACTCGGCGACGGCCTCGTCGTCGGACCGGTGGAATCCGGGCGAAGTGTGGTGATGGCCACGCAAATTGCAGCCGCTGCCACCAGTTCTTCACGTCGCCGTCGCTGACGATCGGGGTAAGGTGCGCGACCTTTCCGTCAGGAGTTAGCTCATGCCGTCGAAGTTTCGCCTCACGCTCGTCTCGCTGCTCGCCTGCTGGCTCACCGCCTGCGGCCCCAACGCGTCTTCGAGCGACGATGATGACGACGACATCGACGCCCGCGCCGACGCCGCGATCGATGGGCTGCCCGGCATCGACGCGATCGACGCTCCGTTCGCCGACCCCAGCCGGGTCTACGCCCACTCCGGCACGATGCTCTACCGCATCGACACCCTGACCATGGCCGCGGTGCCGGTCGGCGCGTTCACCAACCTGGCCACGCAGGCGATGCAAGACATCGCGCTCGATCGCGACGAGCAAATGTTCGGCATCACCCGCGACAAGATCTTCACGATCGATGCCGCGACCGGCGCGTGTACGAAGGTCGCCGACTTCACCGGCGGTAGCCTCAGCAGCCTGTCGTTCGTGCCGGTCGACATCGGCAACCCCGACGGTGAGGAGATGCTGGTCGCGGCCGCCGCCAACGGCGATGTAGTCCACATCACCATCACCGGCATGACCGCGGACGCGACGGTCCTCGGCAACTACGGCACGATGGGCGCGACCCAGATCGCGTCGAGCGGCGATCTGGTCTACATCAAGGGCGTCGGCATCTTCGCCACCGTCAACGTCGGCGCGGCGGCGACCAACGACTACCTCGCGACCGTCGACCCGGCCAACGACTGGCGCGCCACGCTGGTCGGCACCGGCACCGGCTTCAACAACATCTTCGGTGTCGCGTACTGGGGCGGCAAGCTCTACGGCTTCGTCGACGACGGCTTCGACGCTGCCACCGGCAAGTTCATCGAGCTCAACCAGACCACCGGCGCCGGCACCGTGCTGCTGATGGGCGCGGTCCGCTGGTTCGGCGCCGGCGTCACCACCGAAGCGCCGATCATCCCGTAGCGGTCACCTCGCGACGGTGCGGGCCGTCGTGCCCGTCACAGCGACGCGGTCGCCCGCTCGAAGCGGGTCACCCGGATCGCGGGCACCGCGCGCGCGCCCAGCACGTCAGCCTGCGGCTTGAGCTTGGCGATGCGCTCGCTGGCCTTGGGGTGGGTCGCCGAGAAGCCGCCGCTGCCGCCGCCCTGCTCGTGCTCGAGGGTGTCGAGGTAGCGGACGAAGGCCTGGGGGTCGTAGCCGGCGTGGACCATGATCGCGAGCCCGATGCGGTCGGCCTCGAGCTCGGTGTCGCGCGAGTAGCCCTTCACCAGGATGCCGTCGATCATGTCGTCCATCGCGCCCTCGAAGACCTGGGTGAGGTCGCCGAGCGCGGCCTCGTCGAGGGTCACCGAGGTGTCGAGCGCGGTCTTGGCGACGTTGGCCCAGCGACCCTTGCGGATCGAGCCGAGGGCATGACCGCGCACGACGTGGGCGATCTCGTGAGCCAGCACCGCCGCCAGCTCGTCCTCGCTGTGCGCGGCATCGATCGCCGCGGTCGTCACGAACACCCAGCCGCCCGGCGCTGCGAACGCGTTGATCGTCTCGCTCTCGATGATCGTGAAGTGCCAGCCGCTGATCGGCGCCGGCCGGTCGCCCGAGCGGGTGGTCTCCATCGCCGAGGCCGCGAGCACGCCGCCCACCGCCGACACGTACGCGGTTACCCCCTTGAGCTTGCCGGCCCGCAGCGCCTTGGCGTCGAGGTACTGGTAGTCGTGACGCGCGAGCAGGTTGGTCGCGACCGAGCGGCCAGTCCAGTACTCGTTTTCTGGCGTCAGCTCCTTCCGTGCGTCGGTGATCGCGTCGAAGGTCTTCATGATGCCCTCGGGCGTCAGCTGCATCTTGCAGGCAGGTCCGACGCCGAGGCCCAGCGCCAAGCAGGTCGCCGCCAGCAGCCCGGCGCGCTTCACTGCAGCCCGCCTTTTTTGACGAACGCCTGCAGCTCGGTGAAGTCGATCGAGGTCTGCTCGATCGCGTCGACGTGCGCGAAGTCGAGATCGGGGTGCTTGCCGCGATACTCGCGCTCGACGTCGGGCGTGAACCCGCGCCCGGCCAGCTCGACCTCGTCGCGCGAGGCGGCCCCGCCGCCGCCGGGCGAGCTCGACAGCGCGACCTTGCCCTCGACGACGCTGGTGCGGTTGATCCACCCGGTGCGCACGCCGGTGACGCGGTACCAGTCGCCCTTCACCTCGGCGATCGTGAGCTGATCGCCGCGCGACACCGCCCCGGCGTTGGGCCCGATGAACTTCGGCGTCTTCATGACCTTCGCGCTCATCACGCGCACGGTCACGACCTTGCCGACCGCCGGCGCGCCGCTGGCGCTCACCGCCAGCGCCAGCACCGCCGCCACGACTCCGCGCCCGAGCAGGTTCTTCATCCGCATCTACTTCTCCTTCAGGTGCCACACGCCATCCCAGGCCGGGCCCGGGGGATCGATCGCGAGCTGGTCGCAACGCGCGAGGTACGCCTTCGACGGGCCATCGTCGGGGGTCTTCACCAAGATGGCCTCGAAGCTGGCACGCGCGCCAGCGAAATCCTGGTCCCGGTACTGCGCGAGCGCGGCCTCGAAGGCGATGGTGAGCGCGATCACGTCGTCGGACATGGTGCCGCGCTCGCCCATGATCTCGTAGACCCGCACCGGCCGCTCCTTGCCCTTCACCGCGAGCAGATCGAGCTCGCGCGCGACGACCAGCGCCTGCACCCGCTCGAAGCACGCCTCCGACACCATCAGGCTCGAGCCGTAGGCCTTGTTGGCGCCCTCGAGCCGCGAGGCCAGGTTCACCATGTCGCCCATGACCGTGTAGTTGTATTTGTGCTTCGAGCCCATGTTGCCGACGACGGCGTCGCCCGACGACAGGCCGGCCCGGGCGTGGAGGTCGACGCCGAACCGCGCCTTCCACTGCGGACGCAGCGCGGCGCAGCGGTCGCGCATCGCGATGGCGCAGCGGACCGCCGACGCGGCGTGGTCGGGGTTGGGGATGGGCGCGCCCCAAAACGCCATGACCGCGTCGCCGATGTACTTGTCGACGACGCCGCCGTGCTCGAGGACGAGGTCGGTCATGTGGGTGAGGTAGTCGTTGAGCAGCGCGACCAGCTCCTCGGGCGTGAGGCCCTCGCTGATCGTCGTGAAGCCGGCGATGTCGGAGAAGTACACCGACATGCCGCGCCGCTCGCCCCACTCGAGCGACAGGTGCTCGGGGTGCTCGATGAGCTCGCGGACCAGCGCCGGCGAGGTGTAGCGCCCGAGCGCCTCCTGCACGAAGCGGCGGTTGCGGCGCTCGGCGGCCGACGTGACCAGGATGATCGCGAACACCGAGGCCAGCGCGCCCAGGGCCGGCGTGGCGACGGCGATCCACAGGCCGTGGGCCGCGTAGAGCCACTTCGCGAAGGTCCAGAAGCCGACCAGCGAGCCGCCGGTGATCGCGGTCGTCGCCGCCAGCGCGACCAGGGTGTGCCGGGTCCAGCTCCACACCAGCGTCACCGCGACCGCGACCAGCGCGCACAGCCCCAGCGCGACCAGCGCGTCGCGCCCGCGCGACTGGCGCTCGATGACCGCACCTGACTCGAGGTTGTCGAGGGCGGTGGCCTGGATCTCCGAGCCCGGCGTGGGCTTGCCCAGCGGCGTCACGCGGATGTCGCGCAGGGCCTGGCCGGTGGCCGACACGATCACATACTTGCCGCGCAGCCGCGCGAAGTCGACCGCCGGCGGCTGGCCCTCGTCGAGGAGCGCCTGCGAGCGCAGGATCTCGTAGGCCCCGATGCGGGCATACACGCCGGCGCCGTGGAAGCGCACGCTGTAGCGGCCGTCACCGTCGAGGGCGATGCGGCGCGGCCCCAACACCAGCGTGTCGCCCTCGACGCGGGGCGTGACCTCGGGATGCGCGACCAGGTACGCGGCCAGCGCCAGCGACGGGTACAAGCGGTCGCGATGGCGCACCAGCGGCGCGTGGCGGCGCATGATGCCGTCGGCCTCGGTGGCCTGATAGACGTTGCCGGTGTGGGCCGGGCCGGCGGCGATCACCGCCAGCGGCGGATCGATCCCGTCGCGCCGCTCGACGCGAGGCGCGCGGCCGACCACGCCGTCGCGCCGCTCGATGATCGAGGCCGCGGTGACCTCGGTGGCCAGCTCGGCGGCGGTCAGCTCGCGCGGCGTGGGCTCGACGGGAAGCGGCGGCTCGACCGGCTCACCCTCGACCGGCTCACCCTCGACCGGCTCACCCTCGACCGGCTCACCCTCGAGCGCCGGCGCGAAGAGGCCCGCGATCTCCTCCGCGCCCGACATGCGGCGCCACGCCGCCAGCACATCGTCGGACCGGCCCTTGCCGCCGAACCACACCACGGTCTGCGCGCCGCTCGGCACCAGGAACACGCGCGTGTTCCAGGCCAGCAGCTTGATCGCGTCCTGCTCGGCCTCCCCGGGGCTGGCGTATGATTTTGGCAGGGATGCCGCCCAGGCCCCGCCCTTGGCCCGCTCGACCAGCGGGTCGCGGGTCAGCGCCAGCCCGATCACGACGTTGCCGGCGTCGCGCATGGCCTGCGCGAACTCTTCGGCATCGCCGACCGAGTACTGCCCGCGGTCTTGGAACAGCCAGTCAAAGACGATGACCTTGGCGCCCGCGGTCTTGCAGTAGGCCGCGATGTAGCCGTACATCGCGCGCGGCCAGGGCCAGGTCACGTCGAGGTTGTCCTCGGCGTCCTCGATGTCCTGCTCGGACACCTCGACCATGACGATGTCGGGCGACGCCGCCGCCGGGCTGGCCGCGGCCAGCGCGCGCTGGTCGTAGGTCCACAGCTCGACGGCTTCGAGCGCGGTCGGCCGCGCGAACGCCAGCAGCGCCGCGGCGATGCCGACCAGCGCGCCCACCAGGCCCGCCGCCACGACCTTCTTGGCGCGCGGTGACAGCGTCGAGAGCACGGCCGACGCTAGCACCACGGCGCCGCGCCGCGCGACCGGTTACAACGGCACGCCGTTGTCGGTCTCAGGGGACCAGATAGCTGACGAGCGCGAGGCAAAGAGCGGTGACAGCGAGGGCGAAGGTGCTGGCGCTAACTTCGCGCGAGCGGCGGATGATCTGCATATCGAGCGCGCAGTTTGCTCGAAGTCGCCGGGGAGTCAAGTTGGTGGACAGCTGATCGCCAAGCTGGAAACTCGTACAATTTCGGGAAAGTACGCTTGATTACGGCCTACTTGTGGCCCAGATGGTGCTGTAGGCCATTGTAGGCTGCCGTCACCCGCATCGACAGCTCGTTGGCGGCCTTCTGCTTGGCGGGATTTCCGGCGTGCATGTCTGGGTGGTAGCGGCGCATCAGCTGGCGATACGCGCTCTTGATCGCGGCCGGATCGGCGCCCGGTGTCACGTTGAGCTGCTTGTACCAGTCGGCGACCTGGGTATCGCTGGCGCTCGAGCGCGGACGCGGGCGGGCGCCACCACTGCTGCCGCTGCCGCTGGCGCTGCTCGATCGGCTCGACGACGTGCTCGACGACGTGCTCGACGACGTGCCGCCGCCGCGCGCCGCCTGCTCCTTCATGCGCCGGAACGCCTCGTCGGCCGCGCGCTTGTCGGCGGCGACGCGCTCCGCCTTGGCGCCGCCGATGCGACGCATGCGGTCAGCCGAGAGCTTGGCGCGGGCGGCGCGCGACCCGGCGCCCGCCAGCTTGGCCATCGGCGACTTACCAGGCTCGCTGGTGCGCGACTTCTTGCGAACGGCCAGCTCGGCCTCGAGGGCGGCGGCTTCGACGCTGGATAGCGGTTCGTCGTCAGCGATCACGAGCGACGTCAGTCGGGCGATCCCCGATTGCGTGCTCTCCAGAATCCGACGGGTCAGGCTCACCGGCCGAGCCTAGCGCAACCCCAGGCACCAGACCGGGATTCGAGCCCTCGGCCAGGCGATCGCTGCGCTCATCGAGCGAGGGCTGGGCCGGCATCGGCGACCGGCGCAAGTCCAGCGACTGGAGCACACGGATCACCTTGGAAGACGACGGAGGCGGGTACGTAGCCACTACGACATTTGTCGCAGATCTCCGCCGAAAGTTGCACATAGATCGTAAAAATCTACCTGGGCTATCGGTGCGGTACTGACCTGTCGTGACGTCTAAGGGCCCACGAATGAACAAGTCGACCGTTCTCGCGGCCGATCCATCCCGACTGGCTGCGTTGCCGGTTCCGGTCCTCGGGTCACATCCGTCGAGGATGCTCCCCTG
>Ga0209591_10001554_pt1 | contig 28154 bp, 28 predicted proteins | sample MAT01_FD_187207 | JGI IMG/M metagenome (GOLD analysis project Ga0209591, IMG submission 187207) | Freshwater microbial communities from Lake Fryxell liftoff mats and glacier meltwater in Antarctica - MAT-01 (SPAdes) (version 2) | ecosystem: Environmental > Aquatic > Freshwater > Ice > Liftoff... | reverse complement strand
CTTCGCCGAGAATGCGGTGCGTGCAGTCGGGCGCACCGCGCGCGGCGTGCGCGGCATCACGCTGGGCGACGACGCCCGCGTGGTCAGCATGATCGTGGCCGAGGAGGGCGATATCCTCACCGCCACCGCGCGCGGCTACGGCAAGCGCACGCCGCTGGAAGACTATCCGCGCAAGGGTCGCGGAACCCAGGGCGTGATCGCGATCCAGACCTCGGAGCGCAATGGCGAGCTGGTTGGTGCCACCCAGGTCACCGACGAGCACGAGATCATGCTGATCTCCAACCAGGGCACTCTGGTACGAACCCGCGTCTCCGAAATCGCGCGCGTGGGTCGCAACACGCAAGGCGTGACCCTGATCCGCCTGCCTGCCGACGAGGCGCTGGTGAGCGTGGATCGGATCGCTGCGATCAGCGGCGACGCCGATGCGGTCGACGGGCTCGGTGATGGCGACACGCCGGACGCGGTGCCGCCGCCGGCCTGACAACGTAGCGCGGGTCGTCCCGACCCGCGATGCGAAAACCCGCCATGAAACCGCTTCCCGCACCCACGCGGCAGGTCGGCACGACTTGCCCTGCGGGTTGGGGCGCACGGAAACCCGGTTCGTCGCGCGACAACGTAGCGCGGGTCATCCCTACCCGCAATGCGAAAACCCACCATGAAACCGCTTCCCGCACCCACGCGGCAGGTCGGCACGACCTGCGCTACGGGTTTACGGGGAACGCCGATTGGGGTGCATTCAAAGCACCGCCAATACCGCCTCGGCTGCCGACACCTTGAACTCGCCGGGTGCTTCGATCAGCAACTGGGTGACCACTCCGTCCTTGGCCACCAGCGCAAAGCGCTTCGAGCGCAGGCCCATGCCGAATGCGGTGGCGTCCAACTCCAGGCCCATCGCGTTGGCGAATGCAGCATTGCCATCGGCCAGCATCATGATCTCGGCGGGCACGTTCTGGCTCTTCGCCCAGGCGTCCATCACGAACGCATCGTTGACTGCCATGCAGGCGACCGTATCGACGCCCTTGGCCTTGAGTGCGGGAAGCTTGTCCACATAGCCGGGCAGGTGCTTGGCCGAACAGGTCGGCGTGAACGCGCCGGGCACCGAGAACAGCACCACGGTCTTGCCGGCGAACAGGTCTTCGCTGCGGATCGCCTGCACGCCGTCCTTGAGATAGTGCAGGGTCGCCGAGGGGATGCGGTCGCCGATCTGGATCGTCATGGAATGCTCCGGAGCTTGGATGAGACCGTCGACTATAGCGCCATCGCATGTCGGTCCGAGGTATTGAAATTCGGCAGTCAGGGCCAACTTAAAGAGCCATGGGGCGCCACTGTGAGCGACCCGCATACCGCACGGAGACCACCATGACCATGCTGCGCTACAAACCGTTCAATCCGCAGACCGGCCTGCAAGACGAGCTCAAGCAGGCATTCGACAAGTTCTTCGCCGGCGTCGACGAGGGCGACCAGTCCAACGTGGTCACCAGCCAGTGGACCCCGCGCGTCGACATCAAGGAGCAGGCCAACCGCTTTCTGATTTTGGCCGATATTCCGGGCGTCGATCCGAGCCAGATCGAAGTGCATATGGAAAAGGGCATTCTTTCGATCAAGGGCGAGCGCAAGGAGGAATCGCGCGACGAGGGCGAGAACTTCACCCGCGTCGAGCGTTCGCGTGGCACGTTCTATCGTCGATTCGCGCTGCCCGATTCGGCCGATCCGGACAAGATCACTGCTGCCGGCAAGCACGGCGTGCTGGAGATCGCGATTCCGAAGAAGCCCGAGACCACGCCGCGCCGCATCACGATCAACGCCTGAGGCCGGCTGCATCGCAAGCGACCCAGGCAGGGTCGCGATGCGCGATGCCGCACACAGCCGCCGGTTGAGCGGCGAGCTTCGCGGCCCGCGGCGCACCACGCCGCGGGCCGTTCGGTTTTGATCTCTGCCGCGACTGCGGCATGATCGATGCGCGCGGCCCGGTTCGCCGCGCGTTGATCGATCGACCATTCGAGGAACGGCCCGGCCATGCAGTTCAAGGATTACTACGAGGTGCTCGGGGTGCCGCCCGGCGCCGACGCCGACGTGATCAAGTCGTCCTACCGCCGGCTGGCGCGCAAGTTCCATCCGGACGTGAGCAAGGAAAAAGATGCCGAGGAGCGCTTCAAGGCAATCAACGAGGCCTACGAGGTGCTCAAGGACGGCAAGAAGCGCGCGGCCTATGACCAGCTGCGCGCGCGCGGCTATCGTCCGGGCGAGGAATTCCGACCGCCCCCGGACTTCAACCACGAACACGATTTCGACGGCGGCGATGCCGGCGGATTCAGCGACTTCTTCGAGTCGCTGTTCGGCCGAGCGCGCGGTGGTGCCACACCCGGTGCTGCCGGTGTCCGGCGCGCACGCGACATGCGCGCGCGGCTGGAGATCGATCTGGAGCGCGCGTTTGCCGGTGGCACCGAGCGCGTGCAGGTCGGCGGCAAGACGCTGGATGTCAGGATCCCGGCCGGTATCCAGCCCGGCCGGCAGATCCGCCTTGCCGGCCAGGCGTCCGCTGGCGGCGATCTGCTGCTGGAGGTCCACTACAAGCCCAATGCGCGCTTCAAGGTATCCGCGCGCGACGTCAGCACGGCTGTTGCGATCACGCCGTGGGAAGCCGCACTGGGCGCCGCGGTCGCGGTGCCCACACTCGGTGGCGTGGTCGAGATCAAGGTGCCGGCCGGCAGCGCGAGCGGCAAACGCATGCGCTTGAAGGGTCGCGGTTTGCCGGGCACGCCGCCGGGCGACCAGATGGTGGAACTGGTGATCGCGACGCCGCCGGCGCCGGATGCCGAGGCGCGCGAGTTCTACGAGCAGATGGCGCAGACCTTCAAGGATTTTGATCCGCGCCGCTGAGCGCACGCGGCGAACCGATCAATTCCGGCTCATTCGCCGATCAGCGACTTGATCGCCTCGGCCAGCTGCGTCTCGTTGATCGGCTTGGTCACGTAGGCTTTGGCGCCTTGGCGCATTCCCCATACCTTGTCGGTCTCCTGGTCCTTGGTGGTGACCAGGATGACCGGGATGTGGCTGGTGTTCGGGTCCTTGCTGATCTGGCGGGTGGCCTGGAACCCGTTGAGGTTGGGCATCACCACGTCCATCAGGATCAGGTCGGGCAGTTCGCGCTTGGCCGCCTCGACGCCAGCGGCGCCGTCCTCGGCGGTCAGCACCTTGTGGCCGAGTTTCTCGACCACGCGTGTCAGGCCCAGCAGCTGCGAGGGCGAGTCGTCGACGATGAGCACGCGGGCCATGGAATCGGTCTGCCTGTTGTTGCGATGGATGAAATGGGTCTGCCGCAGTCAGAGTACGACTACGGTGCGGCCGAAAGACTCCCCGGCCATCATCGTAGCAAAAACATCGGCCAAGCCGTCCAACCCCACCTCGCGGGTGGCGATCCGGTCCAGATGGGCGGGCTTCCAGTCGCTGGCGAGACGCTCCCAGACCTGGCGGCGGATGTCGTAGGCGGTGCCGGCCGAGGCGATGCCGAGCAGGCTGACGCCGCGGATGATCAACGGCATCACCGTGGTGTGCAGTTCGTACCCGCCCGCCAGTCCGCACGAGGCGATGTTGCCGTAAGGGTGGATCACCCGCGTCAGCCCCTCGAGCATGCCGCCGCCGACGTTGTCGATCGCACCAGCCCAGCGCGGGGTTTCCAGCGGGCGCTGGCCCCAGTGCAGTCCGTCGCGCGAGATGCATTGGCTTGCACCAAGCGACTGCAGGAAATCGAAATGCGCGGGCTTGCCGGTAATCGCATGCGCCTCGAAACCGGCGCGCGTCAGCACGTCGATGGCCAGCATGCCGACGCCGCCGGTCGCACCCGTGACCACGATCGCACCCATCTCCGGGCGCTGGCCGTTGGCCAGCATGCGGTGCAGCGACAGTGCCGCGGTAAAGCCCGCGGTACCGAGCACCATCGACTCGCGCAGGCTCAAACCGGCGGGTAGAGGCACCACCCAATCGGCCTCCAGCCGTGCATATTCGCTGTAGCCGCCATCGCGGGTTTCCGACAGGCCACAGCCGGTGACCAGCACCGCGTCGCCTTCGCGCCAGCGCGGATCGCGCGAGGCGATCACGTGGCCGGCTACATCGATGCCGCCGACCAGCGGTGAGCGGCGCAGGATGCGGCCCTTGCCACTGCCGGCCAAGCCATCCTTGTAGTTGACCGAGGAGTACGCGACCTGGATATCGACTTCGCCAGGATTCAGCGCGCCGAGATCGATCTGTTCGATGCCTGCCGTGTGCTGCTCGCCGCTGGCATGGATGCGGAAGGCGCGGAAGCTGTCGGGAGTGCTCATGGGCGGTCCTGGCGATGGTCTGTAGGCAGCAACGCAAGACCAATGCGCTGCATCATGGCGCGGCACTCAACTCGAAACGCTGCGCTTGGGTCACGCCCGCGCGTGGCAGCGTCGTGCGGATGGCACTGTAGCCACTCAGCTCCACCGCCAGATCGAGGCTTTCGAGCTGTGCGCTGCACACGTCGCGTCCGGCCAGGGTGCGGCCGGAGTAGGTATCGAACAGGATCCGCAACGTGAAGGCGCCATCGGCGGCAGTCTGACGGGTGACGCGCATGCGCCCGGCAGCGCGCTCATCCCACCCGGCCTCGACCGTGGCTGCCGCCAGTGGCCTGCCGTCGCGGGCGTCGACCACGGTGCCGCTCACCACCACTTCGTCGAGCGGACACGCTGCCTGTGCGATGCCTGCCACGAGCGCGGCGATCAACATCGCGACCCGTGTCGTGCACGATTCCACCGGACTCAATTGGCCTTGTGGATGGCGCGCTTGTCGACCGCCAGCGCGGCTTCATGCACCGCTTCCGACAAGGTCGGATGCGCATGGCAGATGCGGGCCAGATCTTCGGCCGAACCATGAAACTCCATTGCCACCACCGCCTCGGCGATCAGCTCCGATACGCAGGCGCCGACCATGTGCACGCCGAGCAGGCGGTCTGTCTGGGCATGCGCGATCACCTTGACCATGCCGGCGGTCTCGTTCATCGCCACAGCGCGGCCGATGGCCGCGAACGGGAACGAGCCGGTGCGATACGGGATGCCTTCTGCCTTCAACTGTTGTTCGCTCTTGCCGACCCACGAGATCTCCGGCTCGGTGTAGATGACCCACGGGATGGTGTCGTGATTCACGTGGCCGGGTTTGCCGGCGATGATCTCGGCCACCGCGATGCCTTCTTCGGATGCCTTGTGGGCGAGCATCGCACCGCGCACGCAGTCGCCCACCGCCCACACGCCCTCGACGCCGGTCCAGTTGTGCTCATCGACGATGTAGCGCCCGCGCTCGTCGGTGCGCACGCCACTGTCCGGCGCGAGGCAGCCGGCGGTTGCCGCACGGCGACCGACCGACACCAGCAGCTTGTCGAACACCATCGTCTGCAAGCCCTTGCCCGAGTCGAAGCTCAGCTGCACCTGATTGTCCTTGAGCTCGACCGCGGTGCACCTGGTGCCAAGGCGGATATCAAGGCCCTGTTTCTTGAACTCGCGCTGTGCGGCCTTGGCGATGTCCGCATCCACCGCGCCGAGGAACTCCGGCAGTGCTTCGAAGATGGTGACCTCGCTGCCGAGGCGCTTCCACACGCTGCCCAGTTCCAGGCCGATCACACCCGCACCGATCACGCCCAGCCGCTTGGGTACCTCGGTCAAGTCGAGTGCGCCCTGGTTGTCGAGGATCAGGCGATTGTCGAACTTCGCGAACGGCAGCTCGATCGGCACGCTGCCGGTGGCCAGGATGATGCTGGTGCCGGAGATGCAGCTCTTGCTGCCGTCGTGGGCGGTGATCTGAACCGTGCGATCGGCGAGCAGGCGGCCGAATCCTGCCAGCGGCGTGACCTTGTTGGTCTTGAACAGGCTGCTGATGCCGCCGGTGAACTGCTTCACGATCTTGTCTTTGCGACCGATCATGGTCTTGATGTCGATCGTCGGCTGCAACGCGCTGATGCCGTGGTCGGCGAAGGTGTGGGTGAGGTTGTGGAACTGCTTGGACGAATCGAGCAGCGCCTTGGACGGAATGCAGCCGATATTGAGGCAGGTACCGCCCAGTGCAGGCTTGCCATCCTTGTCCAGGAACGCATCGACGCACACGGTTTTGAGTCCCAGCTGCGCGGCGCGAATGGCCGCAACGTAGCCGCCAGGACCGGCGCCGATGACGATGAGATCGAATTGGTCCATGGGGTGGGTCCGCGAGTGCGTTGTGCTTGGCGAAGGCGAGGGCTCAGGGTACAGCGACCAGGGTGCACAGAAGCGGTGGTTACCCCTGTACCGTGACCCCCCGTACCCTTTTCCCCAGGCTCTCGTCAGAGCCCCAGAAGTATCTTCGCCGGATTCTCCAGCTGGTTCTTGATATCGACCAGGAACGTCACTGCGTCCTTGCCGTCGACTATGCGGTGATCGTAACTGAGTGCGATGTACATCATCGGTGCCGCGATCACCTGGCCGTCGTCGACGATGGCGCGTTCCTTGACCGCGTGCATGCCGAGGATCGCGCTCTGCGGCGGATTGACGATCGGCGTGGAGAACAGCGAGCCGAACACGCCGCCGTTGGTGATGGTGAAGGTGCCGCCTTGCAGGTCTTCGATCGACAAACCGCCCTGGCGGGCCTTGTTGGCGTAGTCGCCGATCGCGCGTTCGATGTCGGCAAAGCCCATGGTCTCGGCGTTGCGCAGCACCGGGGTGACCAGGCCGCGTTCGGTCGAGACCGCGATCGAGATGTCGGCGTAGGCGTGATACACGATGTCGTTGCCGTCGACCGAGGCATTGACCACCGGATGGCGCTTGAGCGCCTCGGCGGCGGCCTTGACGAAGAAGCTCATCAGACCCAGGCGCACACCGTGGCTTTTCTCGAACTGCTCGCCGAGGGTCTTGCGCAGTTCCATCGCAGCTTTCATGTTGACCTCGTTGAACGAGGTCAACATCGCGATCGAATTTTTCGCCTGCATCATGCGTTCGGCGATGCGGGTGCGCATGCGCGTCATCGCCACGCGCTGTTCGGTGCGCGGGCCGCTGGCAAGCGCTGTCGCAGCAGGCGCTGGCGCAGGGGCAGGGGCGGGGGCGGGCGCAGGGGGGGCAGTGGCGGGGGCGGGCGCAGGCGCGGGCGCAGGCGCTGCAGCTGGCGCCTTACCGGCATTGACCAGGTCTTCCTTGGTCACCTGACCGCGGCGGCCGGTACCGGTGACGGTGGCAGGGTCGATCTTGTTCTCTTCGGCGAGCCGACGCCCGGCGGGCGACAGCTCGGCGCTGCTGGTTGCGGCAGCACCAGCGGCTTTTGCGGCGACCGGTGCTGCGGGCGCAGGTGCGGCTGCAGCTGCAGGTGCAGCAGCCGCAGGCGTGTCCGCAATGGCGCCGGCCTCGATGATCCCGATCACTTCCTGGCTGCCGACGCTGTCGCCGGTGTTCTTGAGCACGCCGGTCAGCACGCCGTCGACCGGCGAGGGCACTTCGAGCACGACCTTGTCGGTTTCCAGATCGACCAGATTCTCGTCGCGGCGAACGCTGTCGCCGGGCTTCTTGTGCCAGGTCGCGATGGTGGCGTCGGAGACCGACTCCGGCAGGACGGGGACCTTGACCTCGATGCTCATTTTTTTCTGCCCTGGATGGGAAGCGCTGGGTGGAAAGCGGTGCGGTCTATTCGTTGACGCTGTCGTCGATCAGCTTGTCGAGCAGCGCCTGTGCGAGCAGCGCATTGTGCTCGGCCACATGGGTGTTGTAGTGGCCGCAGGCGGGTGCCGGCGAACGCGGTCGCCCCGCGTAGTGCAGGCGCTGTTTGGCATCGCCGATGCAAAACCGCAGGTGATGCTGGATCTGGTACCACGCGCCCTGGTTCATCGGCTCTTCCTGGCACCAGATCACGTTCTTGACCGCCGGGAAACGCTTCAGCTCGGCGATCACTTCCGGGCGCGGGAACGGATACAGCTGCTCGACGCGGACCAGCGCCACGTCCTGCACGCCGCGCTTCTGCGCGTCTTCGAGCAGGTCGTAGTAGACCTTGCCCGCGCACAGCACCATGCGCTTGACCTTCTTCGGATCGCGCGTGGTGGTATCCGGGATCACGGTCTGGAAGCTGCCGGCGATCAGCTCGTCGAGGGTGGAGGTCGACAGCTTGTTGCGCAGCATCGACTTCGGCGTCATCACCACCAGCGGCTTGCGCAGGTCGCGCACCATCTGGCGACGGATCATGTGGAACATCTGCGCGGGCGTGGTGGGCGTACACACCTGCATGTTGTCCAGCGCGCACAGTTGCAGAAAGCGCTCCAGACGCGCCGAGCTGTGCTCGGGGCCCTGGCCTTCGTAGCCGTGCGGCAAGAACAGGGTCAGCCCGCACACGCGGCCCCACTTGGCCTCGCCCGAGGAGATGAACTGGTCGATTACCACTTGGGCGCCATTGGCGAAGTCGCCGAACTGGCCTTCCCAGATCACCAGCGTGCCGGGATCGGTGGTGGCGTAACCGTATTCGAAGGCCATCACCGCTTCTTCGGACAGCAGCGAGTCGATGATGGTGATGTCCTGCGGATCGGCGACCAGTGCGGCCAGTGGCAGCTTCGCCTCGCCGGTGTTCTGATCGTGCAGCACCGCGTGGCGGTGGAAGAAGGTGCCGCGGCCGGAGTCCTGGCCGACGAAGCGCAGCTTGCTGCCTTCTGCAAGCAGCGCGGCGTAGGCGAGATTTTCGGCAAAGCCCCAGTCCATGCGCAGCTCGCCGGCCGCCATCTTGGCGCGGTCTTCGTAGACCTTGGCCACGCGCGGGTGCAGCACCATGCCGTCGGGCACCTTGGCGATCGCCTGCGCCAGCGGCAGCAGTCGATCTCGCGGCACGGCGGTATCGTAAGGGTCGTCGATCCTGGCGCCCAGATGTCGCGACCAGTCGATCGCGGGCACCAGCGGATTGTCGGCCAGATCGGCTGCAATCCGGCCGGAATCGAGCTGGGCGCGGTAGCCGTCGAGCAGCGCCTTGGCATCGTCGGCACCAATGCTGCCCTCGCGGGCGAGCTTTTCCGCGTACAGCTCGCGGGTGGTCTTGCGGCTGCGAATGACGTGGTACATCACCGGCTGGGTCGCGGCCGGTTCGTCGGCCTCGTTGTGTCCGTGGCGGCGATAGCAGACCAGATCGATCACCACGTCCTTCTTGTAGCGGCTGCGGAAATCCAGCGCCAGTCGCGCGCAGTACACCACCGCCTCGGGATCGTCGCCGTTGACGTGGAAGATCGGCGCGGTGACCATCTTGGCCACGTCGGTGCAATACAGGGTGGAACGCGCATCGTCGACCCGGTGGATGGTGAAGCCGACCTGGTTGTTGATCACCACATGCACGGTGCCGCCGACGCAGAATCCGCGCGCCTGCGACATCTGGAACAGCTCCATCACCACGCCTTGCCCGGCAAACGCGGCATCGCCGTGGATCAGCAGCGGCATGACCTGTTCGCGCGCATCGTCGTGGCGACGCTGCTGGCGCGCACGCACCGAGCCGCTGACCACCGCGTCGATGATCTCCAGGTGCGAGGGATTGAAGCCCAGCGCCAGATGCACCGGACCGCCCGGCGTTGCCACATCGGACGAATAGCCCATGTGGTATTTCACATCGCCCGAGTGCGCGGGATCTTCGGGACCGTCGTGGCGGCCCTCGAACTCGGCGAACAGCTGATGCGGCGGCTTGCCCATGGTGTTGACCAGCACATTGAGCCGGCCGCGATGGGCCATGCCGATCACGACTTCCTTGATGCCCTGCACGCCGCCGCGGCGCACGAGCTCGTCGATCAGCGGAATCAGGCTGTCGCCGCCTTCGAGCGAGAAGCGCTTCTGGCCGACGTAACGGGTGTGCAGATAGCGCTCCAGACCTTCGGCCTGGGTGAGCTTTTGCAGGATTCGGCGACGCTCATCGCCGGTCAGCGCATATTGGCCGCCGGTGCGCTCGAGCTGCTCATGCAGCCAGCGACGCTGGTCGGCATCCGAGATATGCATGAACTCGATGCCGACCGAGCTCGAATAGGTCGACTTGAGCAGGGTCACGATGTCGCGCAGCTTCATGCGCGTGGGCGCCGACAGCGAGCCGGTACTGAACTCCACGTCCAGATCCGCACCCGACAAACCATGGAAGCCCAGCTCCAGATCGGGCGCGGCCTGCTTGGTTGCAAGCCCCAGCGGATCGAGGTTGGCCGCGAGGTGCCCGCGGGCGCGGTAGGCGGTCACCAGCTTGTGCACGCCGGCCTGCTTCTGCGCGAACACATCGTCGACCGCCGAGGCGGCACCCGCCGACAGGCCACGCACCGCGCGGCGCGCGGTCTGCGCGACCTGCTCGACGATCGGGCCGTGCGGAATGTCGCCGGCCTCGCGCCCCTTGAGCTGATCGAAGTACGCCCGCCACTTTGCATCGACCGAGTTCGGGTCGTGCAGGAAACTTTCGTACAGCGACTCGACATAGACCGCGTTGCCGCCGGCCAAGTGCGAGGAAAGGGCGAACTGCTGGAGAAGCGTCGTCACGCGAACCTGCCTGGATTTGGCGCAAGCGCTTGCGCCGAAAAGGAAATTTACCGACCTGGGGAGGCCACGAGAAAGCGGCGCAGTATACCCGCAGCATCGCGGCACGGGCAAAGCAAGTGCGGGGCCGCGCGGGGCCGGCAGCCTGCGTGGCGCGCGCGGTTCAGCTGTTGCGGTCGACCGCGTAACGGGCCAGATCGGCCAGCGCGCTGTCCGTAGCGGCGATTCCGGCGATGCATGCGAGCGCATCGGCGCGCAGCCGGGCCGCGAGTGCGCGCGCTTTGTCCATGCCCAGGATCGACGGATAGGTCGGCTTGTCGCGTGCGATGTCCGCGCCCTGGGCCTTGCCGATGGTCGCGGTGTCGCCCTCGACATCGAGGATGTCGTCGCGGATCTGGAACGCGAGTCCGACCTGCTGCGCATAGCGATCCAGCACGTCGAGCACGTCGGCATCCTTGCAGCCGGCCGCCAGCGCGCCAAGACGCACGCTGGCGCGGATCAGCGCGCCGGTCTTGTGCGCATGCATGCGTTCGAGTTCGGTGGCATCCAGCCGATGGCCGACTGCGGCCAGATCGAAAGCCTGGCCTCCGGCCATGCCGGCCGAGCCACAGGCAGTGGCAAGCGACTGGATCATCGCCACCCCGCGTGCCGGGTCGGCAGCGACCGCGGGGTCGGCGGCGAGGATCTCGAAGGCCAGCGCCTGCAGCGCATCGCCCGCGAGGATCGCGGTGGCTTCGTCGAAGGCGATGTGCACGGTCGGCAGGCCGCGACGCAGGGCGTCGTCGTCCATCGCCGGCAGGTCGTCGTGGATCAGCGAATAGGCGTGGATGACTTCCACCGCGGCCGCCGCACGATCGGCAGCGCCAGGCTCGGCACCCAGCGCCACGCAGGTCGCATAGGCCAGCAGCGGACGGATGCGCTTGCCGCCACCGAGCACGCTGTAGCGCATCGCACGATGCAGGTTCAGCGGTGGCGCATCGGCACGCGGGAGCAGACTGTCGAGCACGCCATCGGCGCGCTGCGCGAAGTCCAGCAGGGTCGGCGTCAGCTCAGGGCGTGTCGGGTTCAAAGTCGGTGGCGCGGTCGGGCTGAGCGGGGTCGAGCAGCAGCTTGACCCGCAGTTCCGCCTGATCGAGTGCGCCCTGACACTGCCGGTACAGCGCGATGCCGCGTTCGAAGGTGGTCAGCGAGTCGTCGAGGGAGAGGTCGCCCTTCTCCAGCCGCGATACCAGGGATTCCAGTTCGTCGAGCGATTGCTCGAAATCCGCGATCGGAGCAGGCGCGGAACTCGGCGGGGTCGATGACATGTGGGCAGCCTATCGGAGGGGCCGGGGACGGTCAACGCGGCGCATGCGTGCAGCGCAGGTGTGCGCCCATCGCCGTGAGCGTGTGCTGGAACTCGCCGGCCAGCAACCAGTCGCCGACCGCCCACAGCGCATCGCCATGCCACACGAAGGGAGCGCGGGCGCGCAGCCATGGCGGCACGCCGAGTGCCTGCAGGCTGTGTTTGACCGACTGCGGCGGGCGCGCTGGCGACAACACGATGCGCTCGCCGCCGCGACGCGCCTGCACGCGCAGCGCCAGCGCGGCGATGGCGCCTTCGATGCGCAGGCTGGCGCCGTCGGCAAGCGTCAGTGGCGTACGGCCGTCCCATGCGCAGGTCCAGTCGATTGCCGCCGCAGCCAGCGGTCGCATCGCATGCAGGTGACCACGCCACAGGCGCAGCTCCGCGCCGGGCCAGCGCACCACGCTCACCGCATCGCCGCGTGGTGCCGCCAGCAGGCCCGTGAGCTGGATCAAGGCGCGCGCGTCCGGCGGCGGCAAGCGCAGGTCGAGCAGCCAGTGGCGCAACAGCGCGCCGCGTTCACCGGCATCGAGTGCGTGAAGTCCCTGCGCGCCGAGCACCGCGGGGTCGCCGCGCAGGCGCAACGCGAGATCGCGCGCGAGATTGCGTGCATCGCGCGCACCGGTCTGCGCCAGCAGGCCGGCGCTGCGCGCGAGATTGGTCACCGCGTGCGGCCAGTGCGCGACCAGCTCCGGAATCACCGCATGGCGCAGGCGATTGCGCGCAGGCTGCAGATCGGCATTCGACGGATCCTCGATCCAGTGCAACCCGGCGCTGCGTGCCATGCGCGCGATGTCTGCGCGCGGAACCTCCAGCCACGGCCGCGCCAGCCAGCCCAGTGCCAGCGGGCGCAGCGCGCGCATGCCGGCCAGGCCATCGCTGCCAGATGCGCGCAGCAGGCGTAACAGCACCGTTTCGGCCTGATCATCCGCGTGGTGTGCCGCGACCAGGATGCCGCCGGCCGGCAGCGCATCGGCGAAGGCGGCGTGGCGCGCGGCGCGCGCAGCACCTTCCGGTCCGAGTCCGCCGGCCAGATCGACCTGCACGCGCTGCACCTGCAGCGGCACCTGAAGCGCTGCGCACTGTAAGCGCACGTGATCGGCCCATTCGCCGCTCGATGGATGCAGGCCGTGGTCGACATGCAGCGCGCGCAGGCCGCGCGCGCACGCGCCAGCGTTCGCGGCCAGCGCATGCAGCAAGGCGATCGAGTCGAGTCCGCCGCTGACCGCGACCAGCAGGCTGCCTGCCGGCCACTGCTGCTCGGCCAACGCGAGTGTCGCCCGTGGATCCACCGCGCGCATGGCCGCGTGTACCCGCTTCAGGTGCTGCGAAACGCCCCGTAGCGGCGCAAGCGCGCGTAGCGCTGCGCCAACAGGGCGTCCGCATCGATGCCGGCCAGGGCGTCGAGCTGGCCGAGCAGGCTGTGCTTCAACTGCGCCGCCATCGCCTGCGGATCGCGGTGCGCGCCGCCCAGCGGCTCGGGCACGATGTGATCGACCAGGCCCAGTTCGAGCAGGCGCGGCGCGGTCAGCGCCAGCGCGTCGGCCGCATCGCTGGCGCGATCGGCGGTTTTCCACAGGATCGAGGCACAGCCTTCGGGCGAGATCACCGAGTAGGTGCTGAACTGCAGCATCAGGGTGCAGTCGCCAACGCCGATCGCCAGCGCGCCGCCGGAGCCGCCCTCGCCGATCACCGTGCACACGATCGGCACCCGCAGGCGCGACATCTCGAGCAGGTTGCGCGCGATCGCTTCCGACTGCCCGCGCTCCTCGGCGCCTACACCTGGATAGGCGCCGGGCGTATCGATGAAAGTCAGCAGCGGCATCTTGAAGCGCTGTGCGGTCTGCATCAGGCGCAGGGCCTTGCGATAGCCCTCCGGCCGCGGCATGCCGAAATTGCGGCGGATCTTCTGCTTGGTATCGCGACCCTTCTGCTGGCCGATCACCATCACCGAGCGGCCATCGATCCGCGCCGGTCCGCCAACGATGGCCGCATCGTCGGCATAGGCGCGGTCGCCGGCCAGCTCCTCGAATTCCTCGAAAACCATGCCGAGGTAGTCGAGCGTGTAAGGCCGCATTGGGTGGCGCGCGATCTGTGCCACCTGCCAAGCGCTCAAGCCCGCGAAGATCTGCTCGGTGCGCGCCGACAGCTTGGCGCGCAGCTTGCCCACCTCGTCTTCGATATTGAACGCGCTGCCGTGCGATGCGTGCCGCAACTCGTGGATGCGGGCTTCGATCTCCGCCAGCGGTTGCTCGAAATCGAGGTAGTTGTTGCTCATTGGCAGCCCTGTCCAGCGCGGGTCTTGTGGATCGTAGCCGGCTAGGTTACCGCGCAGCCGATAGCCGTCAAAGCGACAGGTCCCGATGGGGCCTGCGATCGATTAGCGCCGACCGCGCAGCGCGAGCAGCCACGGTGCGAGCGCGAACAGCGCCAGCGACAGTGAATATGCGCTGCCGGAGACCGGATCACGCGTGCTGAAATACTCGGCGATGCTCATCCCGCGCAGCGGCAGCACCACAGCGAACTCGAAGGCCAGCATCAGGACCAGTGCCAGCGCGCCGATCGCCAGGCGCGGACCGCTATCGAAAGCAACCGCAAGGCGCCGCATCACCCAGCGCGCCGCCAGCACGCTGATCGCCATCATCAGCGGCAGCTCGCACAGCTCGGCGATCCGCGTGCCCACCGCCGGCACCAGCCACAGCGTGCGCATCACGCCCAGCGCAAAGCCGCAGCCGAACACGATGGCGAAGTAGAGCAGGGCGGGTTTCACGATATGCATCGGGAGTCACACCTGAAGGCAGTCGCCGCGTTCGCGACCCGCACAGACTGCCACAGTTGGCGGGCCCGCCCCGCTGCGGACACGCGCGCGGCTTGCGGTTAGGATCGCGCTCAGACCCACCCGGAGCACCAATCCATGCGGTTATCGAACACTCCGTCCAGCAGCTCTCGCACGCAGCGAATGGTCACCCGCATGCTGCTGTGCGCCGCCGCCGCATTGCCGCCGACGACATCGGCGCAAACGCCCGAGTCCGCACAGGGTCGCGTCATCGCATCGGCCGATTCTTTCGCGATCCTGCCGCCGCGCGCGCGGATCGCGCCGGAGAACCGAATCGTGACCGAGCGCATCGAAGCCCTGCTGCCGCGCCTGATGGCCGAGGCGGATCTGGACATGTGGCTGGTGCTCAATCGCGAGTACGCCGAGGACCCGGTTTACTTCAGTCTGGTGCCGCAGCCGAGTTTTGCCGCGCGTCGTACCACCATGCTGGTATTCAACCGCAAGGCCGACGGCAGCGTCGAGCGGCTGTCGGTCAACCGCTATCCGCTCGGTGCACCGTACGAGTCGGCCTGGGCCGGTGGCGATCTGGATGCGCAGTGGAAAGCGCTCGGCGCGCTGATCGCGGCCAAGGACCCGCAGCGCATCGGCATCAATGTCTCGCGCGAGTGGGCAGTGGCCGACGGCTTGAGCCAAGGCCTGCACCAGCGATTGCTGGAGGTATTGCCGGAAGGATTCGCGCAGCGCCTGGTGCCGGCGGAGAAACTCATCGTGCGCTGGCTGGAGACCCGCACGCCATCGGAGCTGGCGGTCTATCCGCAGCTGATGGGCATTGCGCGCGGCGTGATCGCCGAGGCGTTCAGCACGCGCGTGATCACGCCCGGTGTGACCACCACCGACGATGTGGGCTGGTACATCCGCGAGCGCTTCGAGTCGCTCGGACTCGCGATCTGGTTCATGCCCTACGTCAACCTGCAGCGAGCGGGCCTGAAGTGCGAACGCGAGACCGATTTCTGCGGCGAGGGCGGCGTGATCCAACCCGGCGACGTGCTGCATACCGACGTCGGCCTGTGCTATTTGAAACTATGCACCGACACCCAGGAGATGGGCTACGTGCAGCGCGCCGGCGCAACCGAGGTGCCCGCAGGACTGCAGGCCGCACTGCAAACCGGCAACCGCTGGCAGGACCTGCTGACCGCCGAGTTCCGCAGCGGCAGCAGCGGCAACCAGATCCTCGCCCGCACGCGCGCCGCCGCCGACAAGGCCGGCATCGTCAGCAGCACCTACACCCACGCGCTCGGCATGTTCGGCCACGCCCCCGGCCCCACCATCGGCATGTGGGACAACCAGGGCCCGACCCCGGGCCAGGGCGACTGGCCGCTGCATGCCAGCACCGTCTACGCGATCGAGGGCAACATCAAGCAGCAGGTGCCCGAGTGGGACGGCCAGTGGGTGCAGATCAAGCTCGAACAGGGCGCGCTGTTCGACGGCGAGCGCGTGATCTATCTGGCCGGGCGGCAGACGCGGTGGCAGGTGGTGCAGTAGTGCGCGCCGCTTTCGGTGAACCGCGCGCTGCGGAGCGCACGTTGGCCACGCCCAACATCGACGCGAGCCCGCGTCGCTACGTCAAACCCGCTCGGCGGCGCCCGAGATCAAGCGGGTGCGCCGTCGCACGCGGTGACCAGCTTTTGCTCGACGCGCCTGAATTCCCAGTCATCGGTGGTCCGCACCAGATCGATCCTGATCGTCGAAAACCGTTTCGACGACGGGTTGGCCAGTGCTGAGCGCTCGGTAAGCGTCATCGTCGTACCGGACGGCGCGCGCAAACCCGGAAACGCGCCGTCGCTGCCGGGAGTCAATTCCCAATCCGCGCCGTTTTCTGGCTCCGATTGCCTGCCTGCAGTTTGATCCGAGCACGCGGACGATTGGATCGTCATCGACAAACCTGCCGGCGGCTGCCGATCGAAACGCGATGCGACCGAGCCCAGCAGACCGCCGGCGCCACGCTGGGCCAGCACATACTCGACGAAGTGCTGCAAGCGCGGATCGCCCGGCGAGAACCTCGACTTCGATTCCGTCCAAACTCACTGCGCAACGGAATGTTCGCCCTCAGTCTGGTCAACAGCCAACTGCAGCTGACCCACGGCAAGCGCCGAGTAGAGAAGAACTTCTGCGATCATTTCAAAGTCCCTTTTGATGACTGCGCGACGCTAGCGCCGTCTTGGCACCAAGAGGCGATCGCGCAGCACGTTAACCCTACCCCCCCCGTTTAGATTTCGTAAATGGCAGATATTCGCGCCCGCATCCTGACTCACTTCGAAACGCACTAGCGTGGCTGCCTGCATGGTGACCCGGTTCCCGTAGCGACGATTCGTAGTGCCAGGGCGCAATGGTCTTCTACCCAGGCTGGGGCCCTTTGCCGGATACGACATGACGCAGGTGAGCTGCGCGCCATTCGCCGCGCTCCCGAAACCCGGTTGGGACCGGTCACACCGACAGCCGCCGCAGCTCCGGATCCGCTTCCGAGCGCTGCCAGACCTGGCCGAAGTAGTACAGCAATCCGGCCTGCATGCCGGGGGCGGCACTGTGGCCGTCGCCGTCGTAGCGGCTGCCGATGGGGCGGATATACAAGCCGCCGCTGTCGGTGAGCAGGAAAGCCGAGGGGTATTGGCGGTCTTCTTCGGCGCTGACTTTGCGTACGTGGATGTAGGTGGGAAGCTTCGCGGCCAGATGCAGCAGGCGATGGCCGTCGCGCACGGCGTCGGTGGCGTCTTGCAGCAGGATCCGGACCTCGGCGCCGCGGCCGGAGAGCGCGATGCGGCGCAGCGCTTGAAGGAAGCACTCGCGGTCGTAGAGCAGGCCGTCGAGGTTACGGGTGTAGATCGATACCTTGTGGCGCGCGTGCGCCATCAGCTCGTCGACGAAATTGATCGCCTGTTGGAGCGTTTCGATCTCGACCTTGCGCGGTGCGGCGGCGCTGACGTGCGCGTCGCCAGCGCGCACCGCTGGTGCGCGCCGCGCCAAGTCGCGACGCATGTTGCGATGGGGGATGCCGGTTTCCATGAATTCATCGCCATCGACCACGAAACCGGCGCGCTCGTAGAACGCAATCGCATGGACCTGCGCATGCAGGGTCAGCTGCGACCAGTGGCGCGCCTGCGCGTGTTCGATCAGGGTGCGCATCAGCGCATCGCCGACGCCGCGACCGCGCCAGTCCTTGACCACCGCGACGCGGCCGATCATGCGCTCGGGCGTCAGGCGTGCAGTGCCGATCGGAAGACCCGCTGCGTCGCGCGCCAATACGTGCACGCTGCGCGCATCGAGCGCATCCCACTCTTCTTCGGGTGGAATCTGCTGCTCGATGATGAATACGCTGGTGCGAATATCGCGCAGTGCCTGCTGGTCGCTGTCCCAGTTGGCGATCTCCACGTGGAATCCTGATTCAAGCATCGTCGATCACCAGATGGCCGGCGTTGTGCAGTTCGGTCAGCAGGGCCAGCTCGCTGGCAGCGAGCTTGCCGAGCACGGCGGCATCGAGCTGGCGGTGGTCTTGCAGGATGCGCGCGATGTGCTGCGTGGCAGGCCACGAATCGCCGGCGAACCACGTGCGTGCGGCCCGGCCTTCGCGCTGCCATGCGTAGCGACTCCACGGGCTGCGATACAGCACGGCACCGCGCGCGAGTGCGGCCTGCAACTGTGCGGCATCGATGCGCACCGGTGGCGGCGCGGTCTGCTGGGCGCTGCGGTAGCGGGTGATGAAGCGCGCGAACTGCGCCTGCAGGGTGGCGTCGTCGAGATCCTGCGCGTGGCGCAGCAGCGCGCGCACGCGGGCGATCGCCTGCGCATCGATCTCGGCGCTGTCGGCGGGAACGAGCAGATCCGGATCGGTGTAGCGCAGGTCCTCGCCGATACGCTCGGCAGTCTGCTCGGCGAAATCGACCAGCAGCTCGCCGACCGCCGGCGCGCGCATGCCGATCGACCACGTCATGCAGGCCTGCTGTGCGACACCGTGATGCGGCACGCGCGGCGGCAGGTACAGCATGTCGCCGGGTTCGAGCTCCCAGTCGTGGGTTGGCGCAAAACTCGCGAGTATCTTCAGCGCCGCGTCTGCGCGAAAATCCAGCGAAGCATCAGGATCGGTACTGATCTGCCACCGCCGCGTGCCGACGCCCTGCAGCAGGAACACGTCGTACTGGTCGACGTGGGCACCGACCGAGCCGCCCGGCACCGCATAGCTGACCATCACATCGTCGATGCGCCACTCGGGCACGAATCGAAATGGCGCGAGCAGCGCCTCGACTTCGCCGATCAGCTTGTCGCAGTCCTGCACCAGCAGCGTCCAGTCGCGCTCGGGCAGGCTCGCGAAGTCGGTTTCCTCGAACGGGCCGTTGCGCACATCCCAGGCGTCGCCGGCGCGCTCGAACACGACCAGTCGCGAAAACGCCATCGGCTCGCAGGCCAGACCCGCCAGATCGTCGGGTGCGAGCGGCCCGCTGAAACCCGCGAATGCCTGCCGCACCAGCAGCGGATGCTTCTGCCAGTAGCTGCGCAGGAACCGCTCCGGCGTCATGCCCAGCGGCAACTTCGCGCTGCCGGCGACCTCGATCGGCGGTGCTTCAGACATCGCGTGCGAGTGCTGCTGCAAGGCCGATGTAGCTGCCGGGCGTCATCGCCAGCAGCCGCTCGCGCACTTCCGGCGGCAGATCGAGGCCGGCGATGAAGCCGCGCATCGCTTCGCGGTCGATGCCGTGGCCGCGGGTCAATGCCTTCAGCTGCTCGTAGGGTTGTGGCAGGCCGTGGCGGCGCATCACGGTCTGTACGGCTTCGGCCAGCACTTCCCACGCGGCATCGAGGTCGGCGGCGAGCCGGATCGGGTCGGCACTGAGTTTGCCAAGGCCCTTTTGCAGCGAGTCCAGTGCGACCAGCGTATGGCCGAATGCGGTGCCGAGCGCGCGCAGCACCGTGGAGTCGGTCAGGTCGCGCTGGAAGCGCGAGATCGGCAGTTTTTCGCTGAAGTGGCCGAGCAGGGCGTTGGCGAGCCCGAGATTGCCCTCGGCGTTCTCGAAGTCGATCGGATTGACCTTGTGCGGCATGGTCGATGAGCCGACCTCGCCCGCGCGCGTCGCCTGCCGGAAGTAGCCCAGCGAGACATAGCCCCAGGCGTCGCGGCAAAAATCGATCAGCACCGTGTTGAGTCGACGCAGCGCGTCGCACAGCTCCGCGATCATGTCGTGCGGCTCGATCTGGGTGGTGTAGGTGCTGAACTGAAGTCCCAGCGCTTCGACCACGCCGCGCGACAGCGCCGGCCAGTCGACTTCCGGATAGGCGACCACGTGCGCGTTCCAGTTGCCGACCGCACCGTTGATCTTGCCCAGCAGCGGCGAGTGCGCGAACTGCTCGCGCTGCCGACGCAGCCGCACCACCACGTTGGCCAGCTCCTTGCCCAGCGTGGTCGGGCTCGCGGTCTGGCCGTGGGTGCGGGCCAGCATCGGAAGCTGCGCATGCGCGTGCGCCATGCCGGCCAGCGTATCGATGCAGGTGTCGATCGCCGCGAGCAGCACGGTGCTGCGCGCATCGCGCAGCATCAGGGCGTAGGCGAGGTTGTTGATGTCCTCCGAGGTGCAGGCGAAATGCACGAACTCGAGCGCGGCGGCGAGCCCTGCATGTGCGGCCAGCCGCTCCTTGATGAAGTACTCGACCGCCTTGACGTCGTGGTTGGTGGTCGCCTCGATGGCCTTGATGCGCTGTGCATCGGCGAGGCGGAACTCGCGGTACAGCGCCCGCAGCGTCTCGACCTGTGCGGCATCGAAGGGCGCGACTTCGGCAATCGCGGGCGCGGCACCCAGCGCCAGCAGCCATTCGACCTCGACCTCGATGCGGCGCCGCATCAGCGCGGCCTCGCTGAACACCGCGCGCAGCGGGGCTGCCTTGCTCGCGTAGCGGCCGTCGAGCGGGGACAGGGCGTGCAGGGGATCGAGCGACATGGCGCGGCGTGTACCGATCGGCAGGCTGCCAAGAATACCATCCGGCCGGCCGGCATCCGGCCCGGTCATGGGTCGATGACACTGCTGGCGGCTATACTCCGCGCCCAGTTTCCATGGCCCCTGCGGCTGTGCCGGAGAATCACGATGAGCAAGACCCGCGTCGAACGCGACAGCATGGGCGAGTTGCGAGTGCCGGCGGATGCACTGTACGGCGCGCAGACCCAGCGCGCGGTGCAGAATTTTCCGATCTCGGGCCTGACCATGCCGCGCGAGTTCATCCGCGCCGTGGGCCTGATCAAGTCGGCCTGCGCGCAGGCCAATGCCGATCTCGGGCAGATGAAGAAGAACGCCTGCAAGGCGGTGCGCGCCGCTGCCGCGCGGGTCGCCGCCGGCGAATTCGATGCGCAGTTCCCGATCGACGTGTTCCAGACCGGCTCGGGCACCAGCACCAACATGAACGCCAACGAGGTGATCGCGCACGTCGCGATCGCAGCCTCGGGGCTGAAGATCCATCCCAACGACCACGTCAACATGGGGCAGTCGTCCAACGACGTGATCCCCACCGCGATCCAGGTTGCCGGCTGCGTGGCGAGCGCAAAGCTGCTGGTGCCGGCGCTCAAGCATCTGAAAGCCACCATCGACGTGCGCGCACGCCAGCTCAAGCGCGTGCCCAAGACCGGCCGTACTCATCTGATGGACGCCATGCCGATCACCTTCGGCCAGGAGCTGTCGGGCTGGTCGGCGCAGATCGGCACCGCGATCGAGCGCATCGAGGACACCCTCAAGCGCCTGCGTCGTCTGCCGCAGGGCGGCACCGCGGTGGGCACCGGGATCAATGCGCACGAGCGCTTCGGCCCGCTGGTGGCGCGCGAGCTGACCCGCCTGACCGGGTTCCGTTTCGAAGCGGGCGCCAACTACTTCGAGAACATCTCCGCGCAGGATTCCGCAGTCGAGCTGTCGGGCCAGTTGCGCACGCTCTCCTGCGCTTTGATGAAGATCTCCAACGACCTGCGCTGGATGAACTCCGGCCCGCTGGCAGGCCTTGGCGAGATCGAGCTGCAGGCCCTGCAGCCGGGCTCTTCGATCATGCCCGGCAAGGTCAATCCGGTGATCCCGGAGGCGATGACGATGGTCTGCGCGCAGGTCATCGGCAACGACACCACGATCACCATCGCCGGCCAATCGGGCAACTTCCAGCTCAACGTGATGCTGCCGGTGATCGCCTACAACCTGCTGCAGTCGATCCAGATCCTCGCCAATGCCTCGCGCGCGCTGGCCGATTCGGCGATCAGCGGCTTCAAGGTCAAGCCCGAGCGCATCGCGGCAGCACTCAAGCGCAATCCGATCCTGGTCACCGCGCTCAATCCGGTGGTGGGCTACGAGAAGGGTGCGGCGATGGCCAAGCAGGCCTACAAGGAAGGCCGGCCGATCCTCGACGTGGCCCGCGAGTGCACCGGCATGAAGGAAGCCGAGCTCAAGAAATACCTTGATCCGATGACGCTGACCCGTGGCGGCATCCAGTCGGGCGGCGGCTCGGCCGGCGGCTGAGCGCGCAGTGCATCCATCGAATCCCGAGGCGGCGAAACCATGCAGCGATTGATCCTGCTGGCGGCGCTTGTTGCCGGCACTGCCATCGCGCAGAACGCCGATATCTCCGGCGCGCAGCTGATCTCCGGCGATGCCGACGCGCAGCTGCAGCAGTTGGCTCGCCAGGCCGCCAGCGGCAACCGCAAGCTGATCATCTCGGCACCGGAGTACTGGCACGAGATGATCCTCGAACAGGTGCGCAGGGGTGGCGGCGATCGCCTGCAGGTCGAGGTGCGCGATTCCTTCGCCGAGGCGGTGATGGTGCGTTCGGACGTGCGCGGCGGAACCCAGGCACCGGCGGTCGCAGCGACAGCGGCGGCAGCGCCAGCGGCGCCAGTGCCGGCTGCAGCGGCCGTGCCAACGCCAGCACCTGCCGCACCGCTGGCGACGCGCGCGCCAGTAGCGCCAGCACCGGTTTCCAGGCCGGCACCGGCACCGGCCAGCACTGCGAATCGCGCGCCGTCAACGGTCGCCACGCCAGCGCCCGCGAGGACCGCTCCGCAGCCTGCGCTGGCACCGCGCCCGCTGGCCGCGACCGCAGCACCGCCACCGGCTTCGACTACCGGCGCGACACCTGCGCGAGCAGCAGCGAAGGCCCAGGTCGTCACTACCGACAGTGCGCAAGCGCAGGTCACCGCGATCAAGCGTCGCCTCGAGGCCGACCTCACCGAGGGGCAGCCGATCGCGCGCACGCTGGTGCAGACCCAGCTGGAGCCGAAGGACCTGCTGTTCGTACGCGACGGCGTGATCGCCGTGGTGCGCCGCACCAGCGTGCGCAAGAGTTGGTTCTGGCTGGAGGGCGATATCGAGTTGCGGCGGGTCGAACTGCGCGAGCTCGGGCCGAATCGCTACGAGGTCGTTGAACCCCTGCGTGCGCTCGACAACCCACGGCTGCGTGGGGTGCAAAGTCGCGAAAGCACGATGTTGGCTGCCAGCGAGCCGCAAAAACATGCGGCCGAACGCGAACAGCTCGAGCGTCGCTTCAACGGCGGCAGCAGAATCACCGCGACGCTGCCGCCGACCCAGCTCAACCAGCGCGACGTGATCTACGTCGGCGAAGCGCTATCGGTGGTGGTGCGGGTCAACCGCCTGCAGCTGGAACGTTACTGGCTGGTTGGGCGCATCGACCTCGGGCGCTCCGAGCTACTCAAGGACGGCAACGACAAGTACCGGGTGTTGGAGAACATCCGGCGTTAAGTTGCAGCCGCGCGCCGCCAGGCGGCGCGCGGCATGCGGGTACTCAGTCGGCCAGCTCGCGGTTGCCGCGGAAGTACACCGCCGCCGCGATCATCGCCACACCGGCAACCACCCCCACCCACAGCTCGGTCGAGCCCAGCGCATTGCCGAGCATCGACCAGGTGACCAGTTCGCTCGCACTGCCATCGCCACTGGCGAGGCCACCGCCGCGCGCGAAGAAGTCGGAGGCCAACCAGCCGGCAGGCACCAGGCTGAGCAGGATGCGGGCCACGATGTGCTGCCAATACCAGAAGTCGGGGATGCGCAGGGCCTGCAGCAGGTCGAACACCGAGATCGCCGCCCCGATCGCCACCGGCAAGGCCACCGCCCACAGGAACGGCTTGCTGCGCGCAAACGCCGACACCAGCAGCAGCCAGCCGACCGCAGGCAGGGCCCAGAGCGCGTTGACCGGAATGATCGCGAGCAGCCTGATCGCCAGCGACAGCGGCTCGGCCGGACCCCACACCAGATCTATCGCGTTCAAGCCGTGGAAGAGTACGAATACGCTGAGCAGGGTCAGGAATACCACGTGCAGAACCACGGTCACCGCCCAAGCGATCAATGGCGCGCCGAGCAAGGCGACCACGGCCTTGCTGAGCACGGTTTCCAGATCGGACACCGGCAGCGATTTCCAGAACAGGATACTGCGATCGCGGCGGTCGTCGTACAGCGCGCCGAGCAGGTAGAAAAACAGCGCGAAGAACAGCACCACCTGCAGGATCGCCCAGAAGCTGGACAGACTCGCCTCGAAGCCGGCGACGATCTTGCCCATCTCCTCGGGCGGGACTTTCTGCAACAGCTGCTGCAGCTGCACGCCGATCTTGACCTCGCCATCGAAGGTGCGCGCGGCATGCCATGAGGCAACACCCATGCCGACGAACACCATCACCAACAGTGCGGCAGCAGTCCAGATCGGTGCCCACAGGAAGCCGCCTCGGTGTTCCCAGTACTCGCGTTTGAGCAGGGTGATATAGCGGTTCATGCGTAGGCTCCCTTCATCGTGGCGACGAAGATGTCGGACACACTGGGCTTGTGCAGCTCGCCCAGTGCCGCCAGCTGCTCGCGCGTGGGTCCATCGAACAGGAACACGCTCTTGCCGAACACCTGCCGTTCGTAGACCGGGGCGAGCGCCAGCGCGGCCTCGCGTCGATCCGGATTGACCAGCACTTCGGTGAAGCGCTCGCCCACCGCATCCATGGTGGCCGCCAGCGCGATCTTGCCGTCCTTGATGAACAGCAGGTCGGTCAGGATGTGCTCGATCTCTTCCACCTGGTGGGTAGTCACGATGATCGTCTTCTCATGGTCGAAGTACTCGTTGAGCAGGCTCTGGTAGAACTCCTTGCGATACAGGATGTCCAGGCCCAGGGTTGGTTCGTCGAGCACCAGCAGTTTGGCGTCGATCGCCATCACCAGCGCCAGATGCAGCTGCACCACCATGCCCTTGGACAGCTCCTTGACCCGCATCGCCGGCCTGAGCTTGGTCTTGGCGAGGAATCGTTCGCACACCTTGCGCGAGAAGCGCGGATGCACTCCCTCGACGAAGTCCATCGCCTCGCCGACCCGGATCCAGCGCGGCAGCACCGCCACGTCGGCGATGAAGCACACATGGTTCATCAGCGCGGTACGCTGGCTGCGTGGATCGAAACCCAGCACCGACAGCTCGCCGGTGAAATCGGTAAGTCCCAGGATCGCCTTGAGCGCGGTGGTCTTGCCCGCACCGTTGGGTCCGATCAGGCCGACGATGCGGCCGGCTTCGATGTCGAAATCCACGCCATCCAGGGCGCGCGAATTGCGGTAGACCTTGGTCAGGCCGCGGGCACGGATGACAGCGCTCATGGGCGATCCCCGCTGCTGGCGATGCCGTCGCGGATCAGGTCCTCGGCGGTGATGCCCAGTCGGCGCAGCCGCTGGTTCAGCAACGGCCATTCGTCTTTCAAAAAACGTTCGCGTTCATTGTGCAGCAGCATCGTGCGCGCGCCATCGGTGACATACATCCCCAATCCCCTTCGTTTTTCGACCAGCTGTTCATCGACCAGCTCCTGGTAGGCCTTGGAGACCGTAATCGGATTGAGCTGGAAATCCGCGGCCACCTGGCGTACCGAGGGCAGGGCGTCGCCCTGCTTGAGCACGCCGTCGAGGATCATCGCCACCACGCGGTCGCGCAGCTGGCGATAGATCGGTGTGTTGTCGTGCCAAGTCACCGTCATGATGATTATTCCGCAGCGGCGGGCACGCTGTTGATGCGCCCGAAGTCGTAGAACGGATTGCCCAGACGGGCGCGCTGCAGCGATGCGCGCAGCGGCTGCACGATGGCCTGGTCTGCCGAGTCGGCGGCGACTTCGAACATCACGCTGCGCTCGTTGGCTGAGGCTGCATCCGCCGCGGCGAGGTCGGCGCTGCTGGCGATCACGGTGATCGTGGGCAGAATCCGCATCGGAACGGTGCGCGGGCTGTCGAGCCTCGTCGGCACGGAGGCTTCGACCTGCGCTGGCGCTACGCTTGCTGCCTGCGCCGCAAGGGCGGCAGGATCGGCCGGACCCAGACCAGCGCCGACGGCAATCACGGTCAGCGCGCAGATCGAGAACAGGATTATGCTGGTTTTCATGGCGGCTTCCTTTGGGTGCTCGGTTCGTCTAGTGTGGTAGCAAGGTATAACACCAGCACTGAGACTGCAAGCAGGTCGGAAGTCATGGTTCCTGCATTGCTCACAACGGTTTTGCCAAATCCATGATCTGCTTCGTTTTTTCCACTTGACAACCACTTTGGAGCGTAGCGATGAAGCGCCTTTTCGGGACCTTTGTGAGCGTGGCACTGCTGATTCCCGGCCTCGCGGTAGCCTGCAGCGATCTGTTGAACGCCGAATTCCGCCCGCTGGCTGGCAAGGAAAAGGTCAGCCTGTGCAGCCAGTTCGAGGGCAAGGTGTTGCTGGTGGTCAATACCGCCAGCAAATGCGGCTTTACCCCGCAGTACGAGGGGCTGGAGGCCCTGCACCAGCGCCTGGCCGACCGCGGCTTTTCAGTGGTGGGCTTTCCGTCCAACGATTTCATGGGCCAGGAGCCGGCCAGCGAGGACCAGATCAAGGAGTTCTGCACCCTGACCTACGGGGTGAAGTTCCCGATGTTCGAAAAGGTCACGGTCAAGAAGGGCAGTGCGGTGCCGTTCTACCAGCAACTGGCCACCGCCTCCGGCGGCGAATACCCCGGCTGGAACTTCCACAAATACCTGATCGATCGCGAGGGCAAGGTGGTCGCGAGCTTCGGCAGCCGGGTCAAGCCCGACGATGCGCAACTGGTCGAGGCGATCGAGAAGGCGTTGGGCAGTGCGCCTGCGGCGGCCGGCATGCACTGACACGCAGAGCCATCGCGCGGCGCCACTGCGAGGTGGCGCTGCGTGACTCAGAGCCTGCGCTTGATCGCGCGGATACCTGCGCCCAGCAGCGGCACGTACTGGAACAGTCCGTCGGCTGCATTCCAGAAGTCCTGATGGAACACCACCAGACCGTCGCTGTTGAAACGCAGCTGGCTGATGCCAATCGAATGCGTATCCTTGCCGCGTGCGAACCGCTTGAAGCGGATCATCATGGTCCAGCGCACGTAGTAGTCGCCGCTGCCATTGGCGATGATCTCGTCGATCTTGACCGTGCACGCCGCGACCGCTTCGGAGCTTTCGCGCAGGTAGGGCGCCAGCGCCGCCAAACCCTCGATTTCCTTCAGGGTGTCGTTGAACCACACGTCGGGAGCGTAGGTCGCCGCGAGCAGTCGATCCACCTTGTCCGGCGAGAAGGTGGAAAAAAATGCGCGGAACCGATCGAGCGCGACGGTTTCCGGCGCCGAACCCGGTACCAGCGGCGTGCCGTGGCGGCGGCGCGATTCCGCCAGAGCTTGCTCATAGGGCATCGGGAAACTCCATGCAGACTTGTTGTTTAACGTAGCAATGTCGATCATGCCGCGGCGTGAAACCGAGGGTGCCTCTGAACAGGATAGCGCTGCATGAATGCGATCGACCCGGTCCGGATCCCTCCCGGCGCAATGGCTCTCGGGCTCGCCGGCGTGATTCCGTTCGCCGTTTGTGCAGGCGCGCTGTGGCTGCTCGATGACCGCGCGTTGCAGATCGAAGCAGCACGGGCGCTGGCTGCCTATGGTGCGGTGATCCTGTCGTTCATCGGCGGTGTGCGCTGGGGCGCGGCACTGGGTTTGCCACCGGCCCAGGCCACCGCCGAGCTGGTGCTTGCCGTCATCCCGAGCCTGCTCGGCTGGTGCGCGCTGTTGCTGCCGGGCCCAACCCAGCCGCTGCTCGCGCTGTGGCTGGGCATCGCGGTGTTCGGCATCATGGATGTGCGCGAGGGCGCGCGCGGCACGTGGCCGCGCTGGTATTCGCGTCAGCGCCTGATCCTCACCGTACTGGTGCTGCTGTGCCTGGCGGCCGGCGTGCTGGCTGAGTAGCTGCCGCTTGCGCTCAGCTGCGCGGTCGGATCAGGCCCAGCGCTTCTAGCTTGATCAGCACCTGCTGCACGGCCTGTGCGGGCGTGCAGTCGCCGGCGTCGATGCGCAGGTCCGGCGCCAGCGGTTCCTCGTAGGGATCGCTGATCCCGGTGAACTGCGGAATTTTGCCAGCGCGCGCGAGTGCGTACAGACCCTTGCGGTCGCGCCGCTCGCATTCGTCCAGCGCGGTTGCGACGTGCACTTCGACGAACACGCCGTACTGGCCGACCATCTCGCGGATCGCAGCACGCG
>Ga0209591_10001553_pt1 | contig 28168 bp, 22 predicted proteins | sample MAT01_FD_187207 | JGI IMG/M metagenome (GOLD analysis project Ga0209591, IMG submission 187207) | Freshwater microbial communities from Lake Fryxell liftoff mats and glacier meltwater in Antarctica - MAT-01 (SPAdes) (version 2) | ecosystem: Environmental > Aquatic > Freshwater > Ice > Liftoff... | reverse complement strand
CCATCACTAAGAACATGATTAAGCAACTAATTAAAGTATTGAATATGTTCTTTAACATAATTAAATCTATATATTTTCTCTGTTTTTACTATTAAGATTAACGGAGGTTCAGGTAGCTAACCCCAATAACTCACTAGATGTCTATGTTGGATTTTAAGCCTAGAAATATCACAATCATCAATAATATCTTAGCAAATTCCGATGTGTGCAATCTTTTGCTAAAAATGAATTGCTCAATCAAAGTAATTCAACTCCAAGAAACAAGACAAGAAATCACAATTAATGAAGCAAATATTGACCTTGGAGATTTAATAATTTTAGGTGGAGATATAGAGAATTTAGAAAATATATATGAAATTATGGGAAATAAATACCCAGATATTCCTGTGATTTCGCTGAGAGACTATGCAGAATTAGAAACATCAATTTTTGCATCTATTTTTATGAGGGATGTTAGCGATCGCTTACAACATAGTCATCGAATTAAGCTGCTAAAGCAACAGAACTTAGACCTAGAAATTAAGCTTCAAAAAAGTAAAAATACATCGGATTTAGCAATTAAATCTCAAAGTGAATTTTTAACTCGAATTAGTCACGAACTGCGGATTCCCTTAAATGGAATTTTAGGATTCTCGCAATTAATGAGTTGGGATAAATTGCTCACTATAGAGCAACGGGGGTATACGGAAATTATTTATGAAAGTGGTAAGCACCTTTTATCTTTAGTCAATGACATTTTGGAAATGTCTAAAATTCAGTCTCATCGCCTAGAAATTGATAAAAAAGTTTTTGTCCTGCGCGAGATGATTAATGACCTAATCCATATTTTTAATCCCAAGGCAGAAAGAAAAAATCTAGAGCTAATTTTTAAAATTGCCGAAGAAGTACCAATATGTATACAGTCTGATGAAATTAAGCTTAGGCAAATATTGGTAAATATATTAAATAATGCGATCCAATCTACGCAAGTGGGGAGCATCACCGTATATACGTTTATAGCTAAAGATATATTGGGGCAAGCTTCTCACATAGTTTTTGAAGTAGAAGATACGGGTAGAGGAATTCCCCTGCTCGAAATAGATGAGATTTTTGAACCTTTTGTAAAAACTGGGGTTAAGTTTGAAGATGGTACTGGCTTGGGATTATCAATTAGTAAACATTTTGCTTCACTATTGGGAGGAGATCTTAAAGTAATCAGTAAATTAGGAGAAGGTACAACTTTTACCCTCAGTATTCCTTCTGAAATTGATCATCATTTCACCAGTTTGTCAGGCAATCGCCCAAGCATATTAGAAAACCATCAATCAGAATCAGCATCAAACCTCAAGATTTTACTGGCTGAAGATAGCTTGGTCGATCAAAAAGTTTTAGTCAGAATTTTAAATAAAATGGGTTATGCCGTTGATGTGGCGGGAGATGGGCTAGAAGTTTTAGCGGCTTTAGAGGCAAATTTGTACCACATTATTCTCATGGATGTGCAAATGCCTAAAATGGATGGCATTGAAGCTACTAAGCAGATCTTACAAAAATTTGCAGATGCCCCCGTAATTATTGCTTTAACTGCAGGTGCATCAGAAGCGGATCGCCAGCGATGTATCAATGCAGGTATGCAGGACTTTATGACTAAGCCGATTCGTCCCAAGCAATTAAAAGCTGTTTTAGATGACTGGGCGCAAAAGCTATGTTTAGGCTAGGTGGTTCCTGTAGATTTAGGCTTAATTAACCCCTATCCCTAAAGATGCCGAAGGAAGAAGTATAGCCATGGACAAAAGTGGTACCACCAACGGGACCGATTTCGCCACCACAGAAGAAGCCACTAATTGGCACTTCGCCTATATAGGTGCGAAATAAATCAGAATCAAAACCAGTTTTACCATAGAGTTTTTCACCCCTACCCATACAGGCAAAAAGTAAAGCGGCGCAAGCATGGTCAGTGTTATGTTCTCTTTTATAGCGAATTAAAGCATCTTTCAAATCTTCGGCTGAAGCTTGACGATCGCGTAAATGTAGTTGAATTCTTTGTCCAGGACGCATTCTGTCAGCAATGGCGATCGCTCCACTTCTAGGATCAACGCCAATAATATTTCTAATTAAAAAATCACCTTGTTCTAGTAAGGGCTTAAACTCATCCATCACTACTCCTACAAATAAAGAGTGTTGTGCCAAATCTCGATCGCTTTCATCTAATTCATTCACAATATTTTGTAAAGCAACTAGAGGCGACTGATCGTCAAGGGAAATAATAATATTGCGATCGCACTCAGAAATTTGTAAAGGCTGCCCAATGGGACGACAACCCTGAGCTACAACTGCATCAATGACTATATTCCCCCAAACTACTGCACCTACGGTACCATTGCGATAAATTTGATATTTCCCATCTTGAGAATTGCAAAATAAAGCATTAGCGCCAACTCCACCACTACTTGCCATACCACCAACTTTAACTGCATGGGGATAGGCAAAATCTAAACCTTGTAAAAAATCACTAACTGCAAAGGAAAAAGGATCGGCTAAGATTACAAAATTTGGTTCCTCTTCGTAAGGGCTGACTCCAATTAATTCCTGCCAGCGATCGGGCGAGCTATCCATGTCTGGCAAATTTTCATCGACAATATGAAAGGTTCTAATCCCCGCATTGGGAATATTACCCACCATTAATGATAATGCGGTCACGTCTTCTAGTTCTTGACCATCGCCAACAATGCCGCCACCTGAGCAACCAATTAAATGCTTAATTTTAATATTTTCTGCCAATAAGGGCATTAATCGAGGATATTCACTAGCAAAAGTGTTGGAAATAAAAACTATCCCAAAATCTGGCGATCGCCCCGCCAATTCTTCTAGGACTTTATGTGTTACTTCTTTTACTGCTGCTTCTAATGAAACTTTAGTAGAAATGCCACTAACCCATTTCATATATGATCCTCTTCATTAATTTGCCTAGCTGGTGCTTTTGCATTGTGTGGGCGTGATTGATATCCTTGTAATGATATAGCAAAAGGGTTTTAGCCTATGAGGTGATAATTATTACCTGACAATTTTAAAGATTATAAATCAATGCAAAGACTGCCCCAAATCCGCAGGCGCAAGGTTGGAATGTACCACCTCCCCATCTTTAAACCACACAATGCGGTTAGTATGACGAGCTACATCTGGTTCGTGAGTTACCATAACCACTGTGATCCCACTAGCATTTAACTCACTAAAAATATTTATAACTTCTTCTGTAGTTTTAGAATCGAGGGCACCTGTTGGTTCATCGGCAAGTATAAGTACGGGTTGATTGACAATGGCACGGGCGATCGCTACTCGTTGTTGTTGTCCACCTGATAGTTGATTGGGTCTGTTATTTAATCTATGTCCTAATCCCATTTTTTTGAGGGCTGTTGCTGCGCGATCGCTCCTTTCACTACCCTTAATTCCTGCGTATGCCATGGGTAACATCACATTTTCCATAGCACTGAGTTGGGATAAAAGATGAAACTGCTGAAACACAAAGCCGATCTTGAGATTCCGAATTTTAGCTAGTTTTGACTCCTCTAAATCAGCCACATTTTCGCCATCAAGAAAGTAATTGCCTGAGGTCGGGCGATCTAAACAACCAATAATATTCATGGCTGTCGATTTCCCCGATCCTGAGGCTCCCATGATTGAGCAATATTCACCCTTGGCAATTTCCAAGCTTACCCCCGCCAGAGCCGTTACTTCGGTATCACCCATGCCATAGATTTTATAGACTTGGTCTAGTTGAATTACTAAGGGTGTAACAGTTTGGAGCGGCTTAATAGCTAAGTTATCTTGAACTGAGGTCATGGATTTATAAATAGACTTCACTACTAGTATGCCATTTTATCTAGCTACTACTATTCATGGGGGATTTTACCGTTTTTTGAAACCCCTTCCTCAAGAATCAGAATTACTTGAACTCAGTAATGGTTGAGAGGATTGATTGTAATAGTTAGAAGTAGAGTAGTCGTGGCAATAGGTAGTGTCATTTTTATCAACAAGGTTAACAAGTATTCCTGCGACTTTACAGTTATTGATTTTGAGAATTTCCATAGCCCGAGCGATCGCCTGTTTTGTCGCTTTTTCGATCGCAGTTACTAAAACCACACCATCCATCTTGGGCGCAAGGCTTTGAGCATCGGTAATACCAACAATGGGCGGGGTATCAATTAAAACATAGTCATAGATTTGGTGCCATTCGGTTAAGAGTCTTTGGAATTTATGAGACTCCAATAGAATCATGGGGTTGGGTGGTGTTGCCCCTGCGGTAATGATATGCAGATAGCCTTCGGAAAATTGCGACTGATCACCACTATGAATAATTTGTTGCCAAGGGAGTTTAGTGGCGATCGCTTGAGATAATCCTAATTTATTCGTAATCCCTGCCAGAGTATGCAGAGTTGGTTTTCTCATGTCGGCATCAATTAATAAAACTTTGTGTCCCAAACTGGCAAGGGTTAAACCCAGATTATAAATTAAGGTACTTTTGCCTTCAGAGGGAATGGAAGAGGTAAAAGCGATGGATTTTAGAACTCTTTGGGATGCTAGATTGCGAATATTTAATGCTAAAGAATTTACCGCCTCTGTAAATGCGGAATGACTATAACTGGGTGGCAAAAATGCCTGTGATGATGTTAATTCTAAAGATGGAGATAGAAGCTTGGCATTAATCGTGAGAAAAGGGATGGCTCCTAGGACAGGTAAATCGCTCATGGCTTTTATTTGCGAAACCTCTTGCAGGCGATTATTACTACTTTCTAAAATAACTACGATTACTGCTGCTAAAAATATGCCACCGAGTCCACCAAGAATTAAATTTAATAACACATTGGGTGAAACAGGAAAGGTGGGAATACTTGGAGATTCTAAAATTTGCCAAGAACTTGTTTCCCTTGCTTCTAGGATTTTCATTTCTTCCAATTTTTGACTCAGTTGCGTTAGATAATCCGAAGCTTGTTTAAACTGTCTTTGCAGTTCTACATAGGTTTGCTGTAGTTGCGGAATTTGGGCAAATACCTGTTCTACTCGAACTTGAGCAGCTTTAAGACTACCTAATTCTGCGGTTTGGGTGGCAGTGCGGGTTTGGGTTTCAAATAGTTGAGTGGCAAGGTTTTGCTTAATACTAGATGTGCCTTCGATCGTGACATTGGTATCATTAGCACTAGTACCTAAAATTGCTTGGGCTTGAGCTTGCATCAGGCTATAGATTTGATCGCGGCGATCGCGCAAGGCTTGAACTCGTGGGTGAGCTTCTTGAAATCTGGTGCGTTCTAAAAAGTAATTAGTCTGCGCCTCTTGAAATTGTTTAACTAAAACTTGATAATTGCTATCTTGGCTGAGAATGGCATTACTCAGGGCGACATCGGCGGGTCTTCCCACTTGGCGTTGCAGTTCTTGCAGTTGCCGTTGGGATTGTGCCATTTTAATTTGCAGTTCTTGGGTTTGGGTTTCTAACCCTTGCTTCATCGTGTAAATAGCGGCAGCGTAGGTATCAGGGTCAGTAATATTATTTTGTTGACGAAATCTTGTCAGGGCATTAGAAGTTAATTCCAATTGCTTTTTAGCCTCTGGGATTTTACTTTGGATTAGTTGGGTGGATTGACTGGCTTTAGTGACCCCGTAAGCTTTATAGGTGGTGAGGAGCGCTTGCAAAATATCACTAGCTGCTTTGGGGCTGCGATCGCGGTAGGAAATATTTAAAACCTTGGCATTCTGAGCTTGGGTAATGTAGAGATTTTCCGAAATTTGCTTTAGTAAATCTGCTTTAGAAAGATTAGTAGTAATTTTGGGTAATGCGGTCTCAATAATCGGACTACTGCTAAGAATAGTGGCTTGGGTCGCCAGATTATTTTCTCCATCAACGGTATTTTCAATTAAAAAAGAGGCTCTAGATTCATACAGAAAAGGCTGGGTGAAGGTATAGATTGCGACTCCACCAATAACCAACGAAAAAGTAGAAATTACCGTAACTAAGTGTTTATTTACAACTCTTCTAAGAGAGAAGGTGCTAATTGAATATGCTTTCATTGATTTTTGCTAATCGTAATCCGCCTCAGAATTATGTACGCAGATATATATCCAGAGGCTATGATTTAACCATAGATCATATTATGTCACTAGCTATGGATTTCACAGATCAGGTTCTGACCTCAACCCTACTTTTGACTGCTGTTTTAATGGTGGGACTCCTATCATTTTTAAAATCATCAGTTAAAGACCGAACCACAGAGATGATTTTGAGTAGTGTGAATTTTAATGAAGATCAATTATTAAGCAAAACCAGAGATTATTTCAAAGGACGGGGCTATCAAGTTGTGAACTTAGATCGCACTCAAGAATTAGTAACCTTGACGGGTAGAGTTCGCCCTAGCATTTTCTTAACTATGGTTTTGGTAATTGTAGCCGCGATCGGCATGGGGTGCTTAGGTTTGGTGTTAACAATTTTAGTGCCGTTTTTTAGTGATAACTGGTTAGCGATCGCCGAGATTGCGGGTTTTACAGCCATTGGTGCAGGTTTATTTTATTGGAATGGTGCCGATCGCATGGAACAAATCAGCTTGCAACTTAGACCCAATACTCAATTATGGGTGCGAGGACATAAGGATGAATTAGCGGAATTAATGCGATCGCTAGACTTAAAAAATATCAGCAAAGCAGAAGATTAGAAAAATGATCGAAACTCTAAATCCTAGCTTTAGCCACTTGTGTGGGTTGGGCTGATTTACTCAGAGATTAACAACCTACAATAGAAAAACGTAGTATTTATAATCTAATCAACTAAATGCAGTCAGAGACTTTAGAACTATTGGAATGGTCACGGTTATGTCGGCATTTATCTACCTTTGCAGCTACAAAATTAGGAGCGATCGCCGCTAATCATTTAGTAATTCCTTCAACCTATCAGCGTAGCCAAGAGCTATTAACGCAAACGCAAGAGGCATATAATCTCGAAACTAAATTATCAGGCGGATTATCCCTTGAGGGAGTGCAGGATATATCTGGAGCCTTGGCACGGGCAGAAGTCCAAGGAATTTTATCGCCGTTAGAATTATTTGCGATCGCTACAACCCTTGCAGGAGCTAGAAACCTCAGACGCAGTTTAGATAATTCAGAAAACTGTCCTGTTCTCCAAACATTAGTAAGTGAAGTTCGCACCTATCCCGATCTAGAAAAAGAAATCTATCATTGCATCGAAGAAGGCGGCACTGTCTTAGAAAGGGCATCGGAAAAGTTAGGTAATATTCGCAGGTCAGCCCATCAAGTTCGAGAAAAAATTTTTAATACCTTACAAGGAATTATTCAACGTAAAAATAGTGCGCTCCAAGAAAATATCATTACCCAACGGGGCGATCGCTATGTATTGTCAGTCAAAGCTTCCCACAAAGATCAAATATCTGGCATAGTCCATGATGCTTCGGGCAGTGGCTTGACTCTATTGATTGAACCTAGTTCTGTGGTCTCTGGCAATAATGATTTACGGCAACTGGTGGCAAGGGAACAGAGGGAAATCGAAATAATTTTAAGTAATCTCAGTGCTAAAGTTACCGCCGTAGTTGAAGACTTATCTAGACTTTTAGCTATTTTGACTGAAGTTGATCTGGCGATCGCCCGTGCTAGATATGGTTATTGGTTAAAAGCCAACCCGCCGACTCTATCTCAAAATCCTCAAGCTATCACCCTGCGAAACTTACGCCATCCGCTTTTAGTGTGGCAAGAGCAAAACGAAAGTGGTAGAACCGTAGTACCTGTCGATGTATTGATTTCTCCAGATATCAAAGTCGTTGTCATTACTGGACCAAATACTGGTGGCAAAACCGCAACCCTCAAAACCTTTGGACTCGCTGCGGTCATGGCAAAAGTTGGAATGTTTATTCCCGCCCGTGAGCCTGTGGAACTACCATGGTTTGATTTGATTTTGGCAGACATTGGGGATGAACAATCTTTACAGCAAAATCTTTCGACTTTTTCGGGACATATTCGCCGCATTGGTAAGATTCTAGAGCTAATTACGCCTGCGAGTTTGGTACTTCTTGATGAAGTCGGTGCTGGTACTGATCCATCAGAAGGAAGTGCGATCGCCACAGCATTACTTGAACATCTGGCTAATTCAGCTAATTTAACCGTTGCTACCACTCACTTTGGCGAATTAAAAACCTTAAAATATCAAAATCCCCAATTTGAGAATGCCTCCGTCGAATTTGATGATGTGCAGCTAGCTCCGACTTACAAGCTCCTTTGGGGAATTCCTGGACGTTCCAATGCTTTAGCGATCGCTCGCCGTTTAGGATTACCAGAAAATATTATTGATGATGCCCAAAATCATGTCGGTTATGGTTCTAATGAAATTAATCTAGTCATTGCGGAACTAGAAGCACAACGCCGCCGCCAAACCGAAAAAACCCAAGATGCCACTATCCTTTTAGCGGAAATGGAAAAATTACACAATGAGATCAGCAATAAATCCCAACAATTGCGATCGCAATACCAAGAACTGCGGGCAAAACAAGAAATGGAAGTTACTGCTGCCATTAATCAGGCAAAAAAAGAAATAAATAGAGTAATTCGTAAACTCCAAGCAGGAGATCAATCGCCACAATCTGCCCAGCACTCCGATCAGAGAATGGTACAAATCGGCAAAATGCATCTTCCTTCGCAGCAAAAACAACCTTCTGTTCCTATAGAAGCAGTTAAATACATTCCTAAAGTAGGCGATCGGGTTCGTATTCCTAAATTAGATAAAGTGGCTCAGGTCTTATCTCTTCCCAATAGTTCTGGTGAGTTTTCCGTAAGGCTAGGGCAAATGAAAATGAGCGTGAACTTAAAAGATGTGGAAGCAATATAAATGTCAAAATGCTTGAGATAAGATATTGTCTATCTCATATCTTAAAAAAGCTATTTATGCAATCATACCTAGCAGTAGTCAGTACATAACTATTCCACAAAAGAATTAGTACTGCTATATAATTTTATCTATTAGCTATAGGAGTTCAAACATGATCCTCCAACACATTGTCACTAACCCCAACATTATGGTTGGTAAGCCAGTCATTCGAGGCACAAGATTGACCGTTGAGTATATCTTAAAACTTTTGGGAAATGGTGCCAGTGTTGCCGATATTCTGGATGAGTATGAGGGGCTAACGGAAGAAGACATCAGGGCTTGCTTACTATTTGCTGCAAGGTTTCTTCAGGAAACTTCTTTCATTCCCTTACAAGAAACAGCTTAGATGCGATTTTTAGTTGATGAAAGTACTGGCACCAGAGTTGCTCAATGGCTTCATGGTCAAGGATATGAGGTATTCTCTGTTTATGATGAAGCAAGAGGTATATCCGATGATTTAGTGCTTCAAAAAGCATTTTCTGAAAATTGGGTGTTAATTACAAATGATAAAGACTTTGGTGAAAAAATTTATCGTGACAAGCGATCGCATAGAGGCATAGTTTTAATGAGACTTTCTGATGAGCGTTCTTCCAATAAAATTGCTGTTTTATCTAAACTTTTAAATAGCCATTTAGAACAACTACCAGATAGATATATAGTCATAACCGAACATCAAATTAGATTCGCAAGACTTTAGTCTAAATCAGATAATTAGCAGCTTACAAAATAAGCATCTGGTGATACAAACCATTTAACGCTATTAATTCTCAATGAGTGCCAACTTCCATAACTTCCCTGTTCTAAAACCACAATCCGATCTGCCATTAACATCGTCGAAAAGTGATTTTACCTTTAGTTAATGCTCTAAATCTTTGAAATAAATCATGTTCAGCGATCGCTATCATTCCACCCGCAGTCAAAGCCTTAGCAGAGTTCGCCATCTCTTCCCAATAGTTCTGGTAAATTTTCCGTATAAATAGGGCAAATAAAAATGAGCGTGAACTTAAAAAATACTGCTTTAAAATATTTATGAACTTGATGGGTTGTAAACTCGGAGCATTAGGGTGTTCAAAACCCTTAAAAGTTGACATCATCCAGACTGGATGTAACATTGGTTTAGTTGTTTGTGTCCAAATTTTTCTACACTATGCCCATGAGATGGTCACGCCGCCACATTATTCAAACTCTCCCGCTATTTTGGTTAGGAGCCTGTGCCAGTAGTCAAACCAGTCAAGTCTCATCAGACAAGACCAAGATTGTCTTTTGGACAATGCAGCTAAAGCCGACTTTTAATGATTACATGACGGCATTAATTGCTAAATTTACGGAGATCAACCCACAGGCGATCGTGGAATGGGTAGATATACCTTGGGCAGATATGGAACAAAAGATTTTAAGTGCGATCGCCTCTGGCACTGCCCCCGATGTCGCCAACCTCAATCCCCAATTTGCCACAAAGTTAGCCGAAAAAAATGCCCTTGTGGATATGCAAACGGCAATTTCGAGCGAAGAGCAGGCACTATATTTTCCAAATATTTGGAAAGCCAATCAACTGGGAACTACCACCTTTGGGCTGCCTTGGTATGTATCTACCGATGTAACTATTTATAACCGTGATCTATTTGCTAAAGCAGGATTAAAGGAGCCTCCCCAAACCTACGCTCAATTAGCGATCGCCGCTGAGCAGATCAAAGCTAAAACTGGTAAATATGCCTTTATGCTGACGATGGATGGCACTCAGGTACTAGAATCTATGGTGCAAATGGGGATGGAATTATTAACCCCAGATGGCAAAGCCGCTTTTAATACCGATGCTGGCAAAAATGCCTTTAACTATTGGGTAAATTTATTTAATCAGCAATTAATTCCCCGTGAAATTTTAACTGAAGGACATCGCAAAGCGATCGAACTCTATCAAGCAGGAGAATTGGCAGTTTTAATTACTGGTCCCCAATTTTTAAAGATAGTCGCCCAAAATGCTCCCGATATTGCCAACGTTTCTGATGTTTCTGTGCAGATTTCTGGGGACACAGGCAAAAAAAGTGCCGCAGTGATGAATGTAGTTGTGCCTAAAAGTTCACCATCTCCAGACTTAGCTCTAAAATTTGCGACTTTTTTGACTAATGATGCCAATCAACTTAGTTTTTCTAAGGTTGAAAACTCTCTACCTTCCACAATTAAAGCTGCTGCCGATCCCTTTTTCACGGAACTACCCAAGGATGCACCCACCTATACCAAAGCCCGAATTGTCAGTGCTTCTCAACTCAAACAATCAGAAGTATTGATTCCTCCTGTTAAAAATCTGGAAAATCTGCGTAAAATTATCTATGAAGAGTTACAGGTGTCTATGCTCAAACAAAAAAATACTAATGAAGCGATCGCTACTGCCGCAGAGCGGTGGAATAATCTAGCATAGATTATATTATCCTAAAAAAGATCACGCTTAATTCACATTGATAAATAGGTAAACTTAAAGTAAGGCTCAAGGGGAAAACCAGTGTTTAAGCAAATACGATTATTCAAAATCAATAGAGGACTTTATACCCATAAGGTCACCGATCATTATGCTGTTTTAGGACTGCCCCTAACTACTATGGATGGGGAAAAATTCCGCAATAGATACCTGCAACTAGCTCGGCTTTTACATCCCGATCTTGCCCATGCTAATGCTGGTGCTGCCGAAACTGATCTAGCAGAAAAGTATTTAGCCAAATTGGTAAACCCCGCCTATAAGGTTTTGTATAGCGATCGCGATCGGAAAGAACACCTTGCCACCTTAAGATTATTGGGGCAAAGACTAAAATTCAAAGGTGATACCCCCGATCTTCAATGTGAATTAGCTAAAAAACTGCTTAAATATTCTCACGAAAATACCTACGTTAAATACTTTGAGGAAATTGCTAACCATCAATATGACTCCTTAGATCTGGTTCTAGACCGTATTGCCGATCTAAGTGAATTAAATTTAGTTTATGTGATGACCCAAGAACTAGACTTTCTGGATAATTTCACAAACTTCTCGCCGCCAACCGTTGAGCTTCCCAAGGTTTCTCCTGCCTATCGCAATTTACAGATGGCAGAAGTTTTTATTAACAAAAAACAATGGTCAGAAGCCCTGAAAGAATTAAAAAATGGTGAAAAACTCGATCCAGATAATGCATCCCTCTTTGCTCAACTAGGAGTAGTTTATCTGAATCAAAACGTCACGATCATGGCAAAAAATAGTTTCCAAAAAGCCTTAAAACTCGATCCCAAAGAACCCACTGCTTTGAAATATATAAAACAAATGACTTCTCCACCTCAGCCGACCAAAAAAGTGGAGAAAAAAGGTGGATTCTTTGGTTGGGGTAAAAAGTAAATCTTAAAATTCTTGCTTTTATGGGCATATTAGTAAATCTGTTGAATCGTATCCGTCCAAAGAGTTCTCCAACTCCTCCTCCTGTCAATTTAGGTTCTTTGCCACCTCAAAAATCAGATCCTAAATCACAATTAATCCAACTGGAAACGCAATTAAAACAGGAGGCTCTTCTGGTTCAAAAGCAATCTCAGCTAAAATCAAATCAGCCAAAATTAAAACCGAAGTGGATGGGCAAACTGATCTCACTATCTCTTCTAGTTGGCATTCCATCAGCCATTCTCTACATCATAAATTTACCCTACCCTGCGATCCGCCAGCCCGTCTCCAGAACTGTGCCTTTTTTATTGTTGCCGAGTCAGATTAATATTGAGAATAATTTTAAGCGATCGCTTGAACTGATTGAACAAGCTGAACAGTTAATTGAACGACCTACAAGCGCCTCTGATATTGAACAAGGAGCGCAAAAACTAAAAGAAGGGAAAGACAGCCTTGATGCCATTCCATTAAATTCCGTGGATGAATGGATTGATTATGGCGGATATGGTTGGCGATTTTCTCGATATCGGTTTCAACAAATTCGGGAACAGGTAGGACGACTAGAAGCAAAGGTGTTTCAGGAAAAGAATGCCCAATCTTTACTTGTTATGGGAGAACAGGAACTTATAACTGTGAAAACAGCATATCAACAAGCCGCCAGTCCCACCGACAAGCAAGCAGCAGCAAGGTTGTGGCGATCAACCCTCGATAAAATGGAGGAAATCCCCGATCGCACTTGGGCAGGAAAGAGCGCCCAACAAAAGTTAAATAGTTATGAACGAGAATTCAATGAAGTCGTAGGATTAGCTGCGAATACCGAGAAAGTAAACACCTTAATTTCCTCTGCTCAACAGTTTTCAAGGCAAGCAACTTTAATTGGACAAAATCCCCCACACACTGTCGATAAATGGCAAGAAATTGAAAAGTTATGGCAAATAGCAATTGACGACCTCAATCAAATCTCCCCCCAAGACTTGAATGGATATGCTGAAGCCCGAAAACTTATAGCTGAATATACGGCAATTAAAGGGCAGATTACAGTACAGAGAAAGGCTGAACAAAATGCGGCTGTTGCTTTGGAGAGCGCTCAAAATCGGATCGAAACCCTCTTGGCAAGTACTCCCAATGACATTAAATCTTTTGATCGTAATCGCACTATTTCTCAGCTTCAAGCCATTATCAATGATTTAGATAAAGTTGAAAAAGAGACAACCAGTTATCCTAAAGCTCAAAAATTAAGACTGTTTGCCAAGAATAAGTTTGACCAGCTAGAAGCCAACTCCCAATAGCTAACTTTACGACCCTCACCCTAGCCCTCTGCCAGAAGGAGAGAGGGAACAAGAAAAACGGACTTACTCCGATTCTCCTAGGTGGTGAGAAGGGTTTTGGGGATGAGGGACACTTAACTTGTTCGTAATATCAGCGACTAAAGCAAGGGGAATATCAAGAACTCAAACTAAAGGCAGCTTGAGGAATCAAAGTATCTTTAATGGCTGCAATAAAGTCTCGCTCTAGATATGGTTTAGTGAAGTAGGATGAAGCCCCAAGGTGCATAGCCAAGCGTCGGTGTTTGTCACTACTGCGCGAGGTCAGCATGACTACAGGTACTCGATTGAGATTAGAATTTTGACGACGATGGGTTAAGAACTCAAAACCATTCATATTAGGCATTTCCACATCACAAATTACCAATTGAATTGTCGAGTTTTTTTCTAGTTGCTCGATCGCTTCTAGTCCATCTTTTGCCTGTAAAACTCTAAAACCTGCTTTTTGCAAAGTAAGGGCGAGGGTTTGGCGCAGGGCAATGGAATCATCGACAATTAGTAAGGTTGCTGCTTGAGTTTGGGTAATTGGGGCGATCGCTTCTGGTCGATTTACTTGACCTAAAATTTCTTGGCTATCAATGATTGGAATTAAACTGCCATCACCCAAGATTGTGCAACCGTAAATAAATGTAGGCGGGGCGATCCCTGCTCCTAGAGGTTTAATTGCTAGTTCCTGCTCGGTGATAATGCGATCAATTTCGAGGGCAACTAGATCTTGATTGCGGCGAATTAGCAATAGGGGTAATGCCCAATCGGCGGGAGTCGGGACAGACACCAAACTGTTATTAGGCAAACTTTCTGGTAAAGGGCATTGGTAGTTTAAGAACTCGGAAAGGTGGCGAATGGGAATAATATCGTCGAGCAATCTCTGACCCTCAACCTTTTTAACTTGGGACGCTAGGGGAACAACAATTTTTTCGATGCTACTAGAGGCGATCGCCAAGACATTGGTACCAACTACACAAATTAGTAAATTAGTAATACTCAAAGTTAGGGGAATCTTGAGGGTAAAAGTCGTACCTTGCCCTTGGGTAAATGCTACGGATACAGAACCTTTTAATGCTTGAATTTGCGATCGCACCACATCTAGACCCACACCCCTACCTGACAGCTCACTAACTTGGTCGGCGGTAGAAAATCCTGGTTGAAACATCACATCTAGTAATTCCGAGTCTGTAAGTTGTTGATCTATCGTAATTAGAGATTGACTAATAGCCTTACGCCGAATCTGCTCTAAGTTAATACCCTGTCCATCATCCCGCACTTCAATTAGGGTTTGGCTACCTTGATAATAGGCACGAATTTCAATTTGTCCCCGTTCGGTTTTTTGTTGTTCTAGGCGGGCAGAAGTAGATTCGATCCCATGGTCAAAGGCATTTCGCAGGAGATGTTGGAGGGGATCGTATAATTTTTCAAGGATGGCTTTATCCACCAGTACGCCTGTACCACTGAGTTTCAGATCCACTGGTTTTTTATATTTACTAGACAGATCTCGAATATTGCGGGGGAAGCGATTTAAGACTTCACTGAGAGGTAGCATTCTTGCCCACCGTAGATCATCTCGGAGCCTTGTCACAGTTTGGCGTTGATCCTCTAGGGTTTGGGTAGATTGGGTTGAAAGCAGTGTTACATCTTCTACGGTTTCCTCAATTTGGGCTAAGTCCTCTAGCGCCGATTGCATGACGGTGTATAGTTCCCCGTAGGTATCTAGTTCCAAAGAGTCAAAATCCGTGGTTTGGGCATAGCTGGAATTCCTTGTAGTGGTGGTGATAGAGCGATCGCTAGAAGCCGCAGTTTGATCAGCCAAAGTTCTTAGGCGATTTGAAATATTCTTAAATTTATGAAAACGACGGAGCAGTTCTAGCACAATTTCTTGGAGTTGCTCATTTTGCAGAGAAAGCACATTGCGATTAATTACGAGTTCGCCCACTAAGTTATTCATCTGCTCTAGGCGATCGATATTAATCCGAACGGAAAGCTGCGACTCTGCTGTTGGCGAAGATACAGGTGCAGGAGAAGTATATTTAGCAAATTTGGCAGGTATAATTACTTCAGATTTGAGGATTTGCTCTACTAGTTCTGGTAGTTCTGGTAGTTCTGGTAGTTCTGCTAATTCGACACTTGCTTCTGTAACTTGTTTGGCGACTATGGGGAAATCCTGAACAATGGTATCGTCAACGGTGATTTCAACTAAGTTTGTGGGGAGAGTCATCCCACCAAAGACATCATCGAGAGAGAAACTCTGATCTGCATCAATTTCTTCACCGCCAAACACATCATCAAAGCCAAGGGGGAGATTTTCGCTATCTAGGGTTTGCCCAATCTCCTCTGTAGAATCTTCTTGCCCAAATACATTATCTAAATCTAGTAAATCACCATCTCCAAATACATCATCAAAGCCAAGGGGAAGATTTTCATGATCTTCTTCTAGGAAGCTCTCATCTGAAGTTTCTTTTTCTGTGAAAACATCATCTAAATCCAGTAATATGTCATTCTCAAAGACATCATCAAGGTCTGAATCGGGTACTTCTACTTCAAAAATATCAGCTAAATTGAAGGATTTTTCAAGTTCTACTTCTTCGGTTAATTCTTCCCTAATATCATTCGTAGGTATGTCGCCTAATAAATCATCTAGATCGAATTCATCGCTTAATTGGTCAGGTTCTGGGGGTAGAGCAGCGACGGGATCGGCGAATATGAAGTCTAAATCCTGTGGGCGATCGCCAAATAAATCATCTAAATCACTAAAATCGGTTGCTAATTCTTGAGAGGTACCTAGTTCTAATAATTGTGCCGATGGTTTTCCGCCTTGGGTGCGATCGCCCGCAATTACCCCTTGACGAGCTGCCTCAAAGTCTTGGATCGCATAGTGAGCAATCTCTGTAACCATACTAGGATTAGCATCAAGGGCAGAAATGGTAGCATGGGCGATCGCTGCTAAACCTGGCATATTTAAGAGTTCAGAAATGCCACTAAACACTTCTGCTTGCGCTCTTAATTCTCCAGCGACGATATGTTCTTGGGGATGATCTAAAACATTTCTGAGGTTTTCTAAGCCTTCAGCAATATCGACTTCAAAAATTGATAGGGCAATATCTACACCTAAATCAATGGAATTAGGAAGTTCGGTTTCTGAACCTAAAAAGTCACCAAGTTTGGTTTCAATATTAGTTAAAATCGGGGCGGCAACTTCGGCAATGTGGTCTGGATCAATATTACCTGTATCGATCTGCTGATTGAGGCTGAGGCGGAGCAGGTCAAAGGCTTCTAGGAATAGACCTTCAAGCTCGTGATCAATGACTAGCTCTTCATGGTGTAGGGTCTTGAAAAAGTCCTCAAGGCGATGGGACAGTTGGCTAATAACTGGGAGTCCCACACTAGCTGCGCCACCTTTGAGGGAATGGGCTGCGCGCATCATGTTGTGGATTTTATTTGTACTACGTCCTTCGACCAGGTTTACTAACTCTGTCTCGATTACGTATAAAAGTTCAGGTGCTTCTTGGATGAAGAACTGGTAAGCCTGATCCCGAATATCAGCATCAATAGTCATAATTAGTCGCCATGATTAACAGTTGGAGCTTTTAAACTTTTGTACTTTTTAGAGGTTTTACTTTACTTTAAACCTTTGCACACTGGATTGTAATTTTTGAGTCAGAGCTAATAGTTCCTTAAAGCCGTCCACAACGTGAATAGCTCCATCAGAAGTATTATCAGCAATCGCTGCTACTTTATTCATAGTTTTAGTTACAGATTCAGAGGTTTGAGCTTGGCTAACTGCGGCAGTAGCGATCGCTTCGACTAAACTATTAATCTGAGCACTAACTATGGAAATTTTATCTAAGCTTTGGCGAGCGGTATCCACAATTTGGGTACCTGTAGTTACCTGTTTTGCCCCAATTTTCATGGCTGCTGCTAAGTCTTGGGCTTGAGCTTGAATTTCTGTAACCAGTTTTTCAATTTCATTAGTAGCTTTTGCCGATTGCCGAGCTAGCGATCGCACTTCATCCGCAACCACCGCAAAACCTCGCCCTTCTTCTCCTGCCCTCGCTGCCTCCATCGAAGCATTAAGTGCCAAAATATTAGTCTGGGCGGCAAAAGAGCCAATCAGGTTAACGATTTGCGAAATCTTTAGGGAAGATTCACCCAACCGTTCCACTTTTTCCGCAGTCTCAGTCACAGTATTACTAATTGCTTGGAATTCTGTTACGGTGAGGGTCATGGCAGCTTCCCCTTCTTTTACAGTGTCCGTTGCCTCAGCGATCGCTACTTCAGCTTTAGCGGCTTTGGATGTAACGTCTTGGATGGAATCGGACATTTCTGCTACTTGTTTAAGCGCATTTGTAATTTCTTGGGCTTGGCTCAGTGCTTCTGTGGCTAGGGATTGAATGGATATTTCACTACTATTGGTGGTGGCTAGTACTTGCTGAGAAGCAGATTGCACTTGAGTTACAATTTCCCGCAAGCTCTGTACTGTGGAGTTGTAGGAATCAGCTAGAGTGCCAATTTCATCCTCTGTTACCCTTGCCCTAACTGTTAAATCTCCCTTACTAATCGGGTCAACTTCCATTAGCAATCGTAAGGCGCTAGCTTGGAGTTTTTCCTTTTCTTGTTTTTGGACTTCTGCCCCAGCATCAGCTTCACTTCTAGCTAAAGACCTAGCCAATTCTAATCTTTCAAACTCCCCTTCTTGATTATCAATTACCTCTTGTAGCTGATCTGCCATTTCGTTGAATACTACTGTTAACTGTCCCACTTCGTCAGCAGCAAAGACCTCTGAACGGGCATTGCGATCGCCTTCAGAGAAGTTTTTAGTATTATCTTGGAGCTTTTTAATTGGTTTAGAGATGGCATTAGCCAGAATAATTGCTAGAGGTATATTAATAACAAGTACCAAAATAGCTATCACCAATTGTAGAAGCAAGGTGTTGGCAGTTAAGGCTTCTAATTCGGTTTCAGGGGTTGCTTGCACCAATAAAGCTACAGGTTCATTTTTGGAATTAAGAATAGCCTTAGTCGCCACAGTAGAGTTAACCTGATTTTGCCTAATTCGGTCGGTTACAGGCGTACCTTTAGCAGCGATCGCCTCATTCAAAACCGCAGGCTCAGATAGAGGCTGATTAATTTTTTGTAATTCCTGATTTAATTCATTGCCCTTGGGTGCATTTAATGATGTTGCTAAAGCGATATCCCCAGATTTCTTACGGAAATAAACCGCAGTATAGCCACCACCAAAGGCTTTTAAGGTGCCTTCAACAATTGGTAATTTATTATTTACTATATCCCCTGAGACCAACGCTCCGATCACTTCACCCGTAGCAGGGTCTTTAACTGGGGTAAAAGTATAGCGAATTAGAGCCTCTTGATTAGCAAATCCCTTAGGAAGCGGCGGATTCTCTTTTTTTAATTCCTCCCAACTTACAATCTCTGTAGTTCTGATCTGCCCATCGGGTGTATTTAATATCTTTGTAACCAAACCCTCTGGATCAAAAATTTCACCTTGGCGATTAGCATTGGCAGAAACCAGAATCTTGAGGTCTTTACCGACTAAGGTGGCATATTCGATTTTGCGAGCTTTAACTTCATTTTTTAAAATCTTAGATATTTGGCTCTGTAAATCTACTGGTAAATCTTTTCCTTGATTAGCTAGCTGTGCTGCCGTAATAATATTAATGTTGTCCGATTGCCCTCGAAATCCAAATCCCATTTGATTGACTTTGATATTGTAGTTAATATCGACTACGGCTAGTTCTGACTTTGCTAGACTTTCTAATTGCTTGTATCCCTGAGTTTGGTTGAGTAAAGCTGCACTCCCTACTAATCCCACCACAGAGACTAATTGAGCAATACCTAAATTGATTAATTGCTTAGTTCTAATTGGTAAATCATAATACTTTTGGAAAAGCTTAGGCTTAGGAGTTAGCTGGATCCGCTCTGAGCCAGAACTTGCGTTAGAAAGAGAGATGTCACTGATTTGGATAGGATTTGGATTCATGGCAATCTTATGGGTAGATCTGTTTGAGAATGTTTTTAACTAAACTTTGAATTGTCCTACACTTTTTTGTAGCTCTTGGGCTATTTGGAGTAGCTCTTGGAAGGAATTGGATACTTGATTTGCCTCGGTGGACGTATTGAGGGCGATCGCAGCGATATCACTAATAGAATCAGATACAATTTCTGAGGCTGTGAACTGCGCTTGGGATGCTTGGGAAATTGTTTCTACAAGGGTATTGATTTGGGCACTGGCTTCACCAATTTTATTTAAGGTTTGGCGAGCTTCTTCTACCAGCTTTGTCCCGATTACCACCTGCTCCGTCCCAGATTCCATAGCAGTTACTACTTCATTGGTTTCCGCTTGAATTTCCGCAACTAGGGTTTCAATTTCCCTCGATGCAGCAGTAGATTGACGGGCAAGCGATCGCACCCGATCCGCAACTACTCCAAAACCACGACCTTCTTCTCCCGCCCTCGCCGCTTCAATTGCCGCATTTAATGCCAACAGGTTAGTTTGTTCAGCAAAGCTACTAATGAGGTTAACTACTTTTGAAATCTTTTGGGAAGATTCACCTAACCTTTTCACTTTTTTAGAAGTTTCTGCCACCGTAGAGCGAATCGCTAAAATCCCTTCCACAGTGCGGTTCATGGCTTCATCTCCTTCGAGTAGAGTCACGTTTGATTGCTGTACCAAACCTTCAGCTTCTTGGGCACTGGCGGTAACTGTGCGGATGGATTGGGACATTTCTTGAATGCGATCTAGGGAGATATTAATTTCTTGGGACTGACGGACTGCTTCTTTGGATAACCCTAATACCGATGACTCACTAGAAGTTGTACTATCTGTCATTTGTTGGGAAGCAGTTTGCACTTGAGCCACAATCCGCCTTAGACTTCCGACCATGGCATTATAGGAGTCGGCAACGGTACCAATTTCGTCTTCTGTCACGTTAGCCCGCACCGTTAAATCCCCTCGACTAATAGGATCTACTTCGATTAATAATTCCATTGCCCGCTTTTGCAGATTTTCTTTTTGTTGTTTTTGGAGTTCTACCTCGGATTCTTGACTTTGGATAAAATTCACCCGCTCAATTGCCAGTCCCAGTTGCAATGCTACTTGGCGAAGAATACTAATTTCTGTTTCCTGCCAATCGTGGGTACTGTAGCAATAGTGAGCAATTAGTAACCCTAATAATTGATCGCCTGTAACAATCGGTGTGACGAGATTGGCTTTGATGTCTAGGCGTTTCATTAAATCTAGGTGATCGGGATGAAACCCAGCGTTAAATACGTCCCGTGTCGGCACAACCCGACCTTTTTTATATGCCTCTATTAATTCTTGGCTAATACAGGCATCTTCGATTTTGTCATTAAGTGCTTTTGGTAAATTATCATCAGATATCGCTTCTGCCACAATTGTACCGCCGCCGTCATCATTAAATTGATAAACCACAACCCGATCTACGCCTAAAATTCCCTTGGCTCCGTTCACTGTTAAGTCAAAAATCAGGTTAATATCTCGACTAGATCTAGCACTATCAGCGATCGCTAGTTGGAGTTTTGAACTTTGCGCATTAGCTTGAATCCCTGTTGCCATTTTCTGCATTTCAGAATTCAAGGTGCCGATTTCATCATTGCTATAAGTTTGCTCGATTCCGTTAGAAAAGTCACCTGCACCAATCTGTTTGGAGTAATTTGTTAAGGCAGTCAGGGGTTTGGAAATTGCCTTAGCCAAGAATCCCGCTAAGAATCCAATGACGATCAGGCTAATTATTCCGATGGCATAGCTTTGAAAAAGTAAATTATTAAGATTGCTTTCTACCTCTGCTAAGGATGTACCAATAAAAGATATACCGATTGCTTTGTCTTGATGATTATACAAAGGCTCATAGAAGGTTAAATAATTTGAGCCGATAATATTAGCTTCCCCTAAAAAGATTTGGCGGCTTTTAAGCACAATTTCCGCTACCTCTTGGGATACTCTAGTGCCGATCGCTCTAGTACCATCTTGCTTCTTAGTATTGGGATCAACATAGGGAACGGTGGTGCTAACTCGAAAATCTTGGGCAAATATTGTCGCAACTGGGACGTTTAATTTTTTCTGAAATCCTTCGGGAATTCCATAATTTCGATTAAGTAACTGTCCGACAACCACAGTGCCGACCGTGCGTCCATTGATAATAATTGGCGTAACTGCAATATTTGCTAGTCCACTTCTGCCTTGCTCGATATCAAAGGTGCCATCGGGGGCAGGGGCTTTGCCTGGGGCTAGTCCTTGGGTAACTTGGGCGCGAGGAGCGATCGCTGCTTGATCTGCCAAGCCTAGGGATTTTAAGATATTACTGTTAACTAGTTCGGTGCCACCTAAGGGTTTTTTCGTACTTAGGCTTTGTTTAACTATTTCTAAATCGGCGATCGCAATGCCTGCGGGTAAGTTTACGGTTCTATAGGCTGGCTGGCTAATCTCCCCTAGAGGTAATATTTTGGGATTTATGGTGAAATCTTGATCTATAACTTGAGCGATTTGGGCTATGGTTCGACCTTGGGCATCGGTAATCAGCTTAAAGTTTTTAATAGATTCGGGCGCTATATCTTGGCTAGAGACTTGCAGAAGGGATTGCAGAAATGCTTGATTTTTCGTAACTTCGCGAGGTTGGGTTAGATCGATCTTGCCGACTTGTACTGACTGGGCAATGGCATTAGCTTCACTTTTAGCCTCTTCTAGTCCCCACTGCACAAAATCCGTTGTAAATAAAGTGCCTTTTTCCTTAAGAGTAGTTTTCAGATTGTCTAAGTATGAATTTCGGGCGTATTGTAAGTTAACTTGAGTCACCACCAATACAGGTACACCCGCCGCTAAGAGAATGACTAAGGTTAGCTTCCAGCGAATACTTAGGTTTTGCCAGAATTTAAAACCGTAGCCTTTAGATTTAGATAAATTATCTTGATTTGTTTTTGTCATAGCGATCGCTTAAATCTTAATACCTTAAATTCAATACCTTCAAACTCACTTCAAACTACTTTTACAGGTTTTCTGTTTTAATCAAGCCTTTTTCTTGCAAGATCTCGAAAATTTCTTCCTCTAGGCGATCTAGGGATAGAACTCTAGGATTACGATTTTCGGCATGGCATAGATCGACAAAAGCAAAAAAGGTATCTTGATCATCGGTGTGGGAAAGTCCATACTTACGCAGTTCGGGGCGAGTCTTCTCAGCATAATTAGGTTTCATAGATACATCCGTGTCCATATTTATACCTTAAACTGTCCCATACTTATTTGCAGCTTTTGGGCAACTTCTAGGAGGTCTTTGAATGCGTTAGATACTTGATTACTATCCGTGGAGGTTTGAGCGGCGATCGCTGCCACATCAGTAATAGTATCTTTAACAATTTCTGAACTTTGAGATTGAGTCACAGTAGCTTGGGAGATCGCTTCAACTAGATTATTAATTTCCACTGAGGCGATCGCAATTTCCGTTAAGTTCGCCCTCGCCTCTTCTACTAACTTCGTCCCAATATCTACTTGAATCGTCCCTGCTGCCATTGCCAAGCCCACATCGCTTGTACCTAGCTGAATTTCTGCCACCAGATCGGTAATTTCTGCCGTGGCTTCTGCCGACTGTTGTGCTAAAACCTGAATTTCATCGGCAACCACCGCAAATCCTCTACCCTGCGCCCCTGCTCTGGCAGCTTCAATGGAGGCAGTCAAAGCCAATAAATTAGTTTGTTCCGCAAACCCGCTAATTAATTTGACAACGCGGGAAATATTTTGAGAGGCTTCACCTAGTCGTTTAACTTTTTCCGAGGTTTCAGATACCGTATTGCGAATGGTTAAAATTCCATCTACGGTACGATTCATCGCCGCATCTCCAGCTTCTAGGGTAATGGCAGCTTTCTCTACTAAATCTTCGGCGGTTTGGGCATTATCAGATACAGTTTGAATAGATAACGCCATTTCTTGAATTCTAGTGAGGGCGATCGCCATATCCTCAGTTTGACGCAGAGCAGCTTGGGATAAGGATTTTACCAATGGTTCGTTAAAGCTAGTTGTATCTACTACCTGTTGCGCTGTAGCTTGAACTTGAACTACAATTTGGCGCAAACTTTGAACCGTAGAGTTGTAGGAGTCAGCCAGAGTGCCAATTTCATCATCTGTTACCCTCGCCCTAATCGTTAAATCGCCTTTACTGATCGGGTCAACTTCCATCAGCAACCGTAGGGCGCTAGCTTGGAGCTTTTCCTTTTCTTGTTTTTGGACTTCGGCTCCAGCATCAGCTTCAGATCTTGCCTCTTGCCGAGCCTGTTCAACTCTCTGTACTTCCAGTTCCTGTTCTTTTTGCAGAATCTCTAACTGCTCGGTCATGAGGTTAATATTATTTCCCAAAACTGCTAGCTCATCCTCACCTGTTACTACTAATCGGGTTTTGAGTTGTCCTAGTCCGATTTTCCCTACTGCTTCTGCCGCTTCGGTAATAGGTTTTGTGGCACGGTTTACTAGCCAAGTAGCAATAATTGCGACTAAAACTATAGTAATGAATGTACCGATTATAATTAAAATTAATAAATTGCGCTGGGCTGCCAGTGCCACACTTGTCGGGGTGGTTACAACTATCGTCCAGTTCAGGTTAGGTAAACCATCTAAGGTAGTTGAAGTAACATAGGCAATTACTTCTTCATTTTGGTTAAATCCCCCGATAAGGTGATCGAAGTCATGAAAGTTTACAACGGGATCACTGGTAGGAGGTTGAGTACCTAAGATGGGAAAAACTTCGGAAATCACTTTATCTGAGGCTTCATTGTCGGAAGTAGAAAAAACCCTTCCTTTTGAATCGGCAATGTAATAATCATCTCCAGCGATGACAAAGTCCTTCAAAATATTATCTAATTTGCCAATGGGAATGCGAGTGCGGATTACAGCATTAGTTGAGCCATTAATTTTGATGGGAGCGGCGGCAAATAACGAGAATTTTTTTGTGATTTTGGAAAGACGAGGAAACCCAATCACGGGCTGATTATTCTTTGACACTGCTATAAAGTAATCTAGCTCCTTAAAGCTAAATCCCTTGGGCGTATCACTGTTAGTATTGCCAAAGGATGTACTGCCGTCTAGGTTAGCAACTGTAATATTATTGTAAACACCATATGTTTTAATAAAGCGCTCTAAGGATGCTGCTTTTTGAGTAGTTGAAACCTTAAGGCTAGGATCTGTAAATAGGTCAAAGGTAGCAAGGGTTTGAATATCACCAAAGCGTTCGAACATAAATCGATTAATTTTATCTGATACCTGTAAGGTTTTAGTTTTATTGCGTTCTAGTGCCTGCCCAGTGAGCGATTGACTTACTGTCAGGTAGCCAAATAAACCGATCGCCACTACGGGAATGGTACCAATGGCGATCGCTAAAATTGTGGCTTTATTCTTTAAGCCTAGCTTTGAAAATCTTTGCCCAAGGCTAAAATTATTTGTTTTTATCGACTGAGCCATGACTAAAACCTCACAAAAATAAAATTCATGCTACCTATTTAATTAATGCTGTTATTCACTCTGGGGCATTGCCGCAAAGATTGATTCACTGTCCAGAATTACCATGATGTTGTCATTACTACTAGGTAAAAATCCTCGCAAGAAAGGCAATAGCTCGGTACTAACTTCAGACGCAGGTGGAGACTCAATTAAGTCTGGATTAACCCACTCAATATCCTCAACCCTATGCACCAGTAAGCCTAAATTATTGGGTTTACCTTTCTGTTTAATCACGATCGCCGAATAGTTAACTGTTGCTTTTTCATAGATTGGAGATAGCCCAATTAATCGTCCTAAATCTACTAACCACAGAATTTGCCCTTGCCAATTATAAATTCCCATTACCCACTCTGGTAGCTGGGGAATCGGCACAATCTGGGGAATCGGTACACTCAAAACTTCTACCATCTGCTCTAGAGACAGCAAAACATTGGTATTAGGTAAAAGCGTGAATTGCAGAAACTGCTGCCCTTTATATTCATCTTGCTCTTCACTAAGAGTATCAATGTTTTGAGAAGCCAATTCAATAGTGGATAAAGGGTTAGACATCATGTTTTTTTGTTTTGCTATAAAGCCTCTATCTTCTAAAAGTCTGATAAATTGTTTATTTAAATTAGTTTATTTAATCAATTGTTTAACAGTTTTAACTAGATGCTCTTGATCAATAGGCTTAGAAACGTAGGCATCAGCCCCTTGCTTCATTCCCCAAAATTTATCCATATCACTACCCTTAGTGGAACATAGAATCACGGGAATCATTTTAGTTTTTTCATCACCTTTAAGATCGCGGCAAACTTCAAAGCCACTGCGTCCAGGTAGAACCACATCTAAAACAATGAGGTCAGGTTTTTGGGAAGTAATCATAGTTAAGGCATCTTCCCCACTTGCCGCAGTTATAACTGTAAATCCGCCCTTACGCAAACAGCCAGAGATAATCTCTAGTTGCGTTAATGTATCTTCAACTACTAAAACCACACTCATGATGCCATCTTCCTCTAAAAATTAATAATTAACAAAAAAGATAAGTTAAAAATAACTTACCCTACCACTGTTGACTTGCTCATCTTATCTGAATATTTAAGATGTTTATACACCACAGATAAGACTGTTTCGGCATTTACAGGTTTTGCCAGAAAGTCCGATGAGCCTACCACTTTGGCTCTAACTCGGTCTATGACTCCATCGTTGCCAGTTAAAATAATAATGGGAGTGTCTCGAAATAATGAGGTCTTACGCAGTTGGGCGCAAATCTCATAACCATTAGTATCAGGCATAACCAGATCGAGAAATACTAAATCAGGTTTACGCGCTAATAAAGTGGTGATCGCCCGTAAGGGGTTTTGAATAGCAATAAATCTAAACTTAGCACTCGTCAAAATCTTTTCCATGGCTTGACATACGGCAGGGCTATCATCGATGCAAGCAATTAATGGAATATTAAGATCATTTTCGCTAAAACTAACTTCTGGAGGCTTGATCGCCGCTTGGGGTAAATTATGAATAGGGATAGGTAAATCATGAACATCATGGAGTTCCACAATTCCTGCCTGCACATAGGGTAGAAGTAAAGTAATTATATCGACAATGTCCCGTTTGCGATTGAGAGCAATATCCCGTAGGGTGTAGGTGCCATTTAAGAGCCGCACTAATGCCTGATAGGAAGCAGGAGAAGTTTGTTGTCTCAGTTGCTCTAGGTTTTTAATGATAGGAGCTTGGTTAGGTAAGCGATCGGCAACCTTAGCTTTTTGCCAGCCTAGCCATTGCTTTTCCACATTTGCAACTAGCGTACGGGTATCTAAAAATACTAATTGCTGTTTGAGTGGGGTAGTTGTTTCGGTTAAAAAGATGACCTGCGAGGCTTGGGTCACATCAAATAAAATTTCACAAACCATAGCCCTAATAATCTGGGCTGCTTGTTCACGGGTAATTTGTTTGGTCTCTACCCATAAACGCAACAATTCATATTCCCAACAGCCTGCTAAACTTTTAGCCTCATTATCTGAGAGGGTAGTCATTTCTCGTAATGTCGGACGGTCTATATGAGGACAATAAGCGCCCAGATTACGAAACCAACGTCTTACAGGATGAACTCCACCAGTGGCGTACAAAAGTCGTCCCAGATATAAATAAAAAATCCATTTTTGCCCTGTGGGATCTTCTAGGAGAAATTGTCCACTGAATTGGGTGTTTTTTAGGGCATCAAAAAACTTGGTCTGCTTAGAACCGTCAAATTCTTTAATTGGAACATTACCAACCATATTTCTGTGAATTTAGACTACGAATTAGTATGGGATACGAAAATGCTCTGCAAACGTATCATAACATTACTTCTAAATCTCATAAGAATTAAGATAATTAACTAAAACATTAGTATCAATTAGTAATTTCAAAAAGTTATTACTTGTTAGCGAAAAATTAGATGTAAAACCCCTTCTATCAAAGATTCAAAAGATTTACCAATTAATTGTTTCGACTTTGGCGTAATTCTTGGAGTAACTCACGGATTGCTTCTTGATGGGATTTGGCGATCGCTTGGGAAGATTCCCCCGCCTTAGCCAAGTTTCTGGCAGCTTCCGTGGACTCTTTCAAAGAAAGTAATAACTCTGTAACGGACTTAGCCTGTTCGTAGAAAGCATCTACAAATTTATCCATGCCTGCTTGTTGATGTTCGGCTAGCTGTAAAGCCCTTTCCACATTTTTACCCTGCTCAATGGTGATATTTTTTAATTCATCCACACTTTGGGCAATCACGGCGATCGCGGCACAGAGTTTATTTAGTTTTTCTTCAAAATTGTCGTTAGAACTCTCTTTAAATCTTTGAAATGTATTCATAAATTAAGTAAGCATTATTAAAGTGAGATGAAAACCCATTAACTTTACCTTGGTAGTTTTACTGACTAAACTACCAATTTATATATTTACGTAATGTGTGACTTCTTTGATTGCCCTCACCCTGAATCCCTGTCCCAGAGCGAGAGAGGGACTTTGATGATTTCTTTCTCCCAAAGCAGGAGAAGCGGATGAGGGTTGGTTGTAGTTGCACATCG
>Ga0209591_10001552_pt1 | contig 28186 bp, 24 predicted proteins | sample MAT01_FD_187207 | JGI IMG/M metagenome (GOLD analysis project Ga0209591, IMG submission 187207) | Freshwater microbial communities from Lake Fryxell liftoff mats and glacier meltwater in Antarctica - MAT-01 (SPAdes) (version 2) | ecosystem: Environmental > Aquatic > Freshwater > Ice > Liftoff... | reverse complement strand
ATTTCTTATTCGTGAAGCGAGCGCGCCGACACGCACCTCCGTGGTCTCCGTGTCCTCCGTGATTCAAACACCAACGACACCTGCGTTCAATCACGGAGTTCACGGAGGACACGGAGGGTGCGCAATTCACAGTACAGCGCACCCTAAAGGATCGACCTTCTTGTTTGTGAAGCGAGCGTACCGACACGCGCCTCCGTGGTGTCCGTATCCTCCGTGATTCAAAGAAATCAGTTGGCCAGCCGCACAATTCCATCGCGCATGCGCGGCACGTGGAAGTTGAGCAGCAGGCCGACCGGATGGCGGCCCAGTCGCATGTACGACAGAATCTGCGCATGGTGAATAGGCAAGAGCCTTTTCACGGTTTTCAACTCCACGACCACCTCCTGCGCGACCAGCAGATCCAGTCGATAGCCCACGTTGATCCGCGTGCCATCGAACACGATCGGCATCGGCACCTGCCGTTCAACTCGCAATCCCCGTTTCCTGAGCGCGACGGCGAGACAAGCTTCGTATGCGCTCTCCAGCAAGCCGGGACCCAGCGCGGTGTGGACCTGTATGGCTGCGTCAACGACATGACCGCTGACCTCCGAATTCACGATCGGCATTACGGACTCTCCAGTGAGTGAAAGGCCGAAAAGAATACGCGGACGGCGTCAGCGCCTCGTCATTTTGGGCGTGCGTGCTTCGCCGAGAAGCGTCACCGTTTCGCGCTGCTGGCCTTCCACGCCTTGTACTCGTCCGGCATGCAGCGCGCGCACGGATGGTACCCGGCCGCAATCGCCGTGGCTTCGTCGGCGAAGAACACGCGCTGCTGGGCATACAACCCGCCTTCAAAAATCGCGCGTTTGGCGACCTTGCAGTCGAGACGCCCGTAGCGACGGGCCTTCCGATAGCCGCCCAGGGTGCCCGGCGTGGGGCTCAAGGTGCGCGAGCCGTCAGGCCCGACCAGTGTGTATTGCCTGTCCGTTTTCATCCAGGAAAGGTAGTCGCCGGTCCACGGCCGACGCTGGGACAAGCTGCCCACCCAGGATCGTGAAAGGGTCCAGCCCGCTCCCTTACGGGTCGAATTCCCTGCGTAACGGCCAGAAATCTCCCTTTCGGACTGACGGACCAAGGCCCATGCTTTACCAACCGCATGAAACGGCCGACATGCGGACGCGTTTTCCCATGGTCGTACCGCCTGTCCATCACGAGGGAGCTTTCATGGCTGATCAGCCGCAGTCTGCCGCCGCGCGTTCTCCGATCACCCCGATCGAAGAACACGAGTTGACGACGTCGTACCGCGCGCACTACGACGTGCTGCTTGCACAGGCGCGCGAGGCCTTGGGCGGCGAGATCGAACACTTCAGCGGCAAGGTCGCGCAGCAGGCGATGCTCGTCACATGGACGCGCCGAGCGGAGTTCACCACGCCAGACGAATTCACGGCGGCACTCATGGAGGCGACAAAGGGCGAAGCCGCCACGCAGCGGCGCAAACACGCCGCGCTGCATTCGCGAGAGGGAACAGCGAAGCGAACGCCGCACGTGACCACGCTCACGGCCGACGAGGCTGTCGCAAAACTGGTCGCCACCGTGCACGCTGCGCCAGTCGACCATGGCTCCGCGGTGAGTGCCGCACATCAGGCGCGCAAACACCACGCCGCTGAGCACGTGCAGCAGGTCGGACGCAAGAGTTCGTGGAAGGTACCGGCCGCGCTGGTGGTCGTGCTGGGCATTGCCATCGTCGCCGGCATGAAATGGATGGCTGCCGCAGGGACTGCGGTCGCAGTGAAGAAGGCGCTCGGCGCCGACAACGCCCGTACGCTATCAGCCGCGCGCGGTCAGCGAGGCAATGTCGATCTCGCTGACGGCACGAAGGCGCGCATCGGCTCGGATTCCAGACTGAAGATGCCAAACGCCTTCGGCACCACGATGCGTACGGCGGAAGTGGAGGGCTCCGTGTCGTTCACCGTCGCGGCAGGACAACCGCTTCCTTTCACGATCTGGGCGGGCAACGCGATTGTCACCGCCACGGGGACGCGCTTCACGGTCCGCGCCTTCGAGGAAGAAAAGGCCGTGGTGGTCGGGGTCGAGGAGGGCAGCGTGTCGGTTTCCGTTAAAGATGCGCGCGAAGAGACGGCGATTCCGGCCGGTCAAGCCGCTCGCATAACGCCCGACGGGAAGGTCACGATGATCGACGCGCCGGCGAAAGATTTTGCACTGGCCTGGGTGCGCGACTCGCTCGCTTTCGCCGACACACCGGCCAGTGTCGTGCTCTCCGAGTTGGGGCGCTGGTTCGCGCTCAGTGCCTCGCTGGCCGATTCGTCGTTGGGGGCCCGCGCGGTCACCATGCGCATCGGACTGGAGTCGTCGGGTGATGCGATCGCGGCCTTCGCCAAGGCAGCCAACTTCTCGATCGGATTTGACAAGCAAGACAAGGTGGTGTTGTCCGATGCGCCCGTGGCCCCGCCAGCGCCCGCGACGAAGAGGCGCTAGCTCAGCGAACGCGGTTGGTCGATCGAGGACGCGCGGGCGCTGCCTTACCGCGAGTCGAACGGGTCCGTGAAATGGCAGCGGAGACAGGTGAGTCGGTTGGCCTTCCACAGACGTCTGGCATCGAATCCCGGGCCGTGCGGATTGATCCCTCGACCGCCCTGCGAATGACACTGCATGCAATCGCGTTGCGTGTGGCAGGAGGTGCACGACTGCAGTCCCTGTCGTGCGGCCTGGCCATGCTGCAACGACCAGAGCGGCACCGCCGAGTGGTAGCCGACGTTGCTGCGCCCCTTTGAGCTCAATCCGGATTGGATGTGGCAGCCGCGGCAGAAGACTTCGGCGTTGTGGCACCCCTGACAGTTGCTCTCGCGACCCCATGCCTCGGGGGCGTGTCGCGCGGTGAAGTTCGCGATGTGAAAGCGACGCTTGCCTTCTCCGGCGTGACAGTCGGCGCAGAAGCGCTTGGCGTGACAGCCTTCGCACGTCATCTGTGCCGAGGCGGCCGACGGCCCGTGTGTGCGTGAAAACCCTGGCGCATGGACCTGCGTACGACGCACGGTTGCGCCGGTCACCGGCGGTTGCGACGTGGTGGCTGGACCAAGCGCGATACGCCCCGCAGGCATGGCGGATTCGGTCAATCCGTTCCATGGGACCGCACTGGCCTTGAGTTGTACGCCTGGCGCGTCGCCCGCTTCCGCGACTGGAATCGTAGAAAGGACATCAGCGGCGCCGGTACCGATGTGGCACGACTGACAGCTGGCGCGCGCATGACAATTCGCACACGAGGCGCCGTCGGTACGCGCCAAGGGACCATGTGTTTCGAGGAACGCCGCCGCGCGATGCGTGGACGGCACCGTGTACGACGCGGCCTTGCCTGCGAGCAGGCCGGCGACACGCGCGTCGGGCAGCAGCCGGTAGCCCGTACTGATGCGCGACGCGTTCACATGACAGCGCGCGCAGCTCTCCTTCGCGTGACACACCGCGCACTGCGCCTGCGCGTCGTTGCCCTGCACCTGATGTCGCTGTGCAAATTCGCGCGCCTCGTGCGAGGCAGGTTTTGGAAACGCACCAATGCGTGCGGCGGTCAACGACGTGGCTGCCGTCAGCGGCACGTGACACGACGCGCACCGGTTGTCCGCCGCCAGATGCGCACGTGCGCGATGCGTGTGGCAGGAGAGACACTGCGCGGGCGCCGCGCGCCCCACGTGCATCCACTTCGCGTCGGGCGTGGCGTGGCAGGTAATGCACTGCGCACCATCTCCGTCAGTGAGCGGTAAGTGTTCGACGTGCGAGAAGCGAAGATTGCTGGCGGTCGGCGTCGGCTTGGTCCAGCTGACCTTCTTGGTGTCGCGATTGTTGTGGCACTCGCCGCACAACGCCGTGTCGGGGAATGACGTGACCCGATCGCCACTGGGAATGCCCGCATGACATCCCGCGCACTGCGGAAACAGTTTTTGATGCTTGGCGTGTGGGAACGGCGGCGACGCCTGGCGCGCTAACAGACGTGCCGTTGGTGCAACCAGCGCCGCGCCTACGACGAGCAACAGGAACAGTCTCCCGCGCGCCCCGATGGCGCCTCTGACACTCTCCGCCACGCGGCGTAGACGCGAGACCTGCGCACCGACGCTCACGGTCGCGGCTCCGGCGTGCCCGCTGCCGACGTGCCCGCAGCCGGTGCACCCATCGTGGCCGGCAGTCGCCCTGCGCGCGTCGCCAGCGCCGCCTCACCGCGGACACGCGCATCCGCGCGCCGCGTGGAGGCACCAGCGACGCGCGTGCCGGGATCCGAGCCCAGCATCCACTCAAAGCGCATCGTCGCACGGTGTTGTGTCCAGTCGGTCGTAGGCGCCCGGTTCTTCGCGAGCTGCTGATAGAGTGAGACATCGCCGACGATGCGTACATCGGGATTGAGCTGCCATCCGGCATCGAGACCGGTCCCAAACACGCGACCGGTGCCCACGCGAAACTCGTAGATGCTCTGGAAGGCCGACACGCTCGCACCGAGGTACCCGCGCCCGCGTTCCCAGTGCACGCCCAGATCACCTTCGCTGCGCGCCGCACCAAAGCCTACGTCTGCACTGTAGCTGGCATTCGTTTGCCACGTACTCGCGATACGCCACATCGCGTTCCCACCAACACGCCAGCCGTCGGCGCGCAGCGGATCGAAATCGAGACCGGCATCGGTCTCTTGCCACTGTCGCATGGCGCCGTGCACGTCCACCGACCACGTCTGCGCTGCGCTCCGCCACGACGCCTGCACTCGGCCCTCGTCAAAGCCCACTGGTGAGAATGCGCCCCAGATCGTCCACAGTTCGAAGAACGGACGAAAGCGTCGCGCCTCGATCGAGAGCGTCGTGCGTCGCACCGTGGGGAGGCTCATGCGAACGCGCGCTTCGTTCACCGCATTGGCGGACAGGTCCTGCGAGAAGGTTCCGTCTACTGCCGCGTTGCCAACGCGCCACGTGCCATCGAGCGCAATGCGTTCCGCGTAGAGTGCCGAGCGATTGACGCGCACATCACGCTGATACATGGCGTTCACGGAGCTGCGTGCACTGGGTCGCACGCGCAGCTGTGCGCCAACAACGAAGGCGTTCCGATCGGGCGGCAATTCGTCGACCGCCGCGATTTCACTGCTCGTCAGCGGCTCGTTCAATCCCTGTGCCAAACTCCACCCGCCGAATCCCTCCACGGTCAATCGCCGGGAAGGACGCAGCGTAAGCATGGCGCCGTCGTAGTTGTACACGCCAAGACCGGTCGTCGCGTACTGGCGTCCCACGCGCGCAGCATAGCGCGGACGATCGAGCTCCACGTAGGCGGTCAGCGCGTCGAACGCATCTTCGGCTCGCGGCCAGAGCGCCGGCTGCGAGCCCATCGCGCCGCGAAAGCGCAGGTCTGCGTGTACACTGACGCCGCGACCCAGTCCCCATCCGCTGACCTGTAGATCCTGGACAACGGGCACCGCGTTGGCTACGCCCCCCGCGCGCTTGAACCGGCAGAAGGGATCGCCGTCTACGCAGCGCACGACACGTCCATCGGCTAACTGCCGGTACTCGACGGCGCCTGGTTGCGTGGTGTTGAACGGGACTGAGTCATCCACGAACGGCCGCAGTTCAAGAAACCGGAGCGTCGTGATCCCGCGCACGCGAACACCCTGTGCCTTGAGCATCACCGGCGACAGTGTCAGCAGTCCCACGAGTCGTCCCACGAACGCGACGCGCGCAGACCAGCGATGTACGTGGCTCACGCGACACGCCTCCCGTTCGCGCAACGCCCCGTGACACATCGCCGCAGCGCGCGGATGCGCCACGCGCTTATCGCGAGGAGTTCGCAACCGGACTCCAGCTCACGGCGTGGCACTCCGCGCATTCTCGCTTGGGTTTGTGCGTCACTTGGTCTGCGTGACACACCAGGCACGTCGATCGCGACGGCGGGAGTGCGAGCACGGCGGCGTTGCTATGGCAGCTGGACCCCGCGCACCCGTCGTGCGACGCGCGCACGTGCACGGTTTTCGGCGGCTGGTGGCACGTCAGGCACGTGCGTTCTGCGGTGTGATGCTCCGCGTGACACGACTGGCAGTCCCGCTTGACGGTCAGGAGTACGCCCTCGGTGTGGCATCCTTTGCAGTCGAGATCACGGTGCTGCAGGTGGACGAATGGCAGCAGCCGTTGCTTGGCCGGTGCGCTGGCGTTCACCCGTGCGGATACTGACTTGGAGAACGTACGGGCGAACTGCGGCGAGCGCGCATTGTGGCAACCTTCGCACGACACGCTGCGATCGGCCGAATGATGGCACCCTGCGCAGTCGGCCGGCGTCCGCACGGTCACGGCCCCGGCCGCCTTCTTCTGGTCGTGGCAGTTGGCGCATTGCAACAGCTTGTGTTTCTGGTGCGAAAACTTCGGGGTCTCCTTCGGGCTCTGCGCGCCACCTTGCGCGACGGCGGGTACCGCTCCTTGCGGCCCGTAGAGCACGCGCTGACCGACCGATCGTGAACGCTGATGGGCCGTGGGACGCGTGGCGCGCACCGCCAACGTCCGGCGACCGCGATGCGCAGTCTGCCGGACGTTGTGGGAGTTTCTGGCGGGACGCTGCCACGCAATGGGATCCAGCTTCGGTGGCATCGTAATGCGCGGCGGACTGGTCGGTCGACCATCGCTGCCGGTTGCGTGGCACCCCTCACACGTCGTGCTGATCGGCTTCCATGAGTGTGGCGTATGGCACTGCCCGCAAGGTGCGTCTTTGTGCGCCTTCAATCCCACATGAAACCGGCTCTTCGTTCCCAGATCGCTGTGACATCCGCTGGCCGCACACCCCTCATACGCTTGCCGCGGTTGTGTCTGCGTGTGTGGATTGTGGCAGGTACCGCACACCGCTGCATGACCTGGGTCATCCTTCGGCTCGAGACCTTTCATTTTATCCTTCATCTGATGGCACCCGAAACAGCTGCCAACCGTGCCGTTGGCCACGAGATACTTTCGCGTCGAATCCATCGACAAGTTCTCGGGCACTGGCCGCGTGAAGGTATGACAGCCGGTGCAGTGCTGCGACGTTTGGCCGGCCATCTTTCCCAGGCGGATCTCGGTGTCCTTCCTGGCGTGACAGCCGGACTGCCCGCACGTCCGGTCGACCGGCTTGAAGCGATGCACTTCCTGACCGTGACACGTCACGCACGCGACCGTCTTCAGCGCGGACGAATCACTCATCATGTGGAGTCGATGCCCAGCCGTCGCAATGATGCGCTTCCAGCTGCTGTCGGCTTCGCTCCGAATGTGGCACTCGGCGCAGACATTCGTTGGCACTTTGGCATGCTTCGGAATGTCCTGGGGCTTCTCCGCGATCCAGAAGTACAGTTGGCGTGCGCTGGCAAACTTGGATTGGCGATGACAGTCGTGGCATTCGAGCTTGCGATGTTCGGATTTCGCGAACGCGCCCCAAGCATCTCCCATGACATGACACCCGACACAGAAGTCGTTGTTGTGCTCCATGTAGTTGTTGCCGGCGTACGCCACACCGCCCGCGCCCAGCAGCATCACTCCGGCGAGCGCGCCAAGTCCGATCTTGTATCCCTTGGACCGGGACGATAGCCACGCACCAATCCCATCGCGCCGCCGGTACAATTGCCACACGATGACGGCGGCCATGATCGCACCAATAACGATGCCGCCCCATTGCACCCATTTCGGGGTGTTGAAGAAGAGCTGGAAGAGCTGGCCAACGAATCCCGGTACGGGGTTCTCGACCACCACCTCATTGGCCGTACGGGCATGAGGAGCGCCACCGCTCACGGATTGTGCCGCCAGTGAGTCGGCGACCGCAGCAATCTGCGCCAAGAATCCCTGCATCCGATAGTTCTCCTGTCGTCTCCACCCGCTACACACAGAAACGCAAACCGGGGAGCACTGCTGTGCACTCCCCGGCCAACGCGAGTGCCACCGGAGCTAGTTGCTGCCCAAGGGCTTCATCAGGAACGTGTTCGTGAGATCGATCCCGACGGTGATGGCCAAACTGTAGTCCTTCTTCAACTGTGCGATGCTGGCGGTCAGCAAGGCTTCCATCAGGTACGGGTTGTGCACGGTGTTGCCCGTCATGGCGTTCGTGGTCGGGTTGTACGCCGCCGCCGAATTGAAGGCCGACCCCTCACCCGTCGTGATCCGGTTGTCGGTGACGCTGAAGTCGGTGGGGCGGGCAATCCGAGCCAGCGCGACCAACCGGTTGGTCTCGATCGCCAGGTTCCTGATCCGCGTCAGAGCGACCGCTTCGGCCGTGCGCGCTGCGTTTTCGCTGCCATGGCAACCACTGCCGGTGCAGCTCTTAAAGCTGCGCTGCGTGACCGCGCAGGTCTGCGAAACGGTAGGGGCGCCATTCGCGTCGACGCACGGTGTGGGCAGGAAGCGGTGACCCGTTACGTTCTGCACGAAGCCACCAGTTGCATCGGTCACCGTGTACTTCGCCACGTGACAGCCGGCGCACAATCGTGGATTCGCGACCGACCCGTGAGTCGTCTGAATTCTCGTCAGGCCGCCCACGATCTCCATCCCGGGAGGAACCCAGCCCGCTTCACCAGTGAGGAACGCGCCTTCAGCAGAGTGCGGGCCACGCGACGACGTGGGGTCTGGCACGCTGCGCCGGTTGTGGCACTTCATGCACAGGTTCTGCTCGGTGTTGTTGACGCTGATGGAATAGCGCAACTGCGCCGGGTTGTCCTTCGCGTGCGGGTCGTGACAGATGACGCACGTGATCGTGAGCGTATCGCCCGGGCCCTTGTTCTTTTCCTTGTAGTTCGTGCGGGCCGCAACGCCCCAGTTCTTGAGCGCGCCTTGGCCCGTGTGGCAGCCTTGACAGTAGGCCGAGTCGGCTGACACGCGCCACGCGCTGGCCTTCGAGAGCGCCATGGTGCCGTGTCCGGAGAGTTTCCACTCGTCAACGAAAGGGTTATGCACACCGGAGTGACAGCTCCCGCAGCCGTTGCTGAAACCGGAGGTCGCCTTGAGCGACACAAGCGGTACATTGGCCTTCGTCGGATTGGTGATGTGTGTCAGTCCGGCGCCGTGGCAGGATTCGCACTGCACGTCCTGAAAGCGCGCGGACTTCGTGGTGCGGAAGCCGGCGAGCGTATCGACCTTGCCATTCCCGTTGTTGTTCACGGAGTGGCACGCTTCGCAATAGGGCTTCTTGCCGGTGTTGGCTTGCAGCGTCGCCCATGCGCCAGCGTGCTTCGTCTCCTTCCACTCGCCAGCGACCTCGACGTGGCAGGAGCCGCAGGTGGTCTCTTTTGTGGAGTTGTCTCGGTACCCGACAAAGCCCGCCGCCACGGTGGGCGCCTCTTCAAAGAGGGGCTTGTCTCGGTACACGATATTTTCGTCGGTGCATCCGCTGAACATCGAGAACGCCGCGAGCGCGACGAGACACTGAACACCGAAACGAAGTTTGCGAAGCTCCATTCGAACCCCCCGCGTAGCGAGCATGGTCGATAATCTTTCCACGTCGGGCTTGGGCATACGTTCCCAAGCCCCCTCACAATGCGAGCGCGAGACGTTCGTCGAGTTGCCGATTGCACTCCGGCATGCACAATGACACGCCCGCATCGATGCGAGTGCTCATAGTGTCGGTCCGCCTGAACAAATTGTCAGTAGGGGAAAACCGGACGGTACGGCGGGGAACTTCCCGACTTCGTAGCATTCCAACGACTGCATTAGGCTCGGGTTGGCCCTCAGCGAAGGCACGACCCGCAGTTACGATGCGACTATTCGCTTACAACAACCGCGACGGGTGTGGCTTCCATTCCTTGCAGGGTCGGGGACGCGACGGGCATCGGACGCACCCGCGTCCATTTGCGAACCACCAGCCAGAGTCCGCCCGCGCCGAGCACGAGGAACAGCACCGGAAGCCAATAGACCAGCAGGTTGATGCCCTCTGCGCGAGGCTCCAAGAGTATCCACTGTCCATACTTGGCCACGAAGTAGTCCAATACTTCGGTTTCCGTTTTCCCATTCGCCAATTGCTCACGCACCAGCGTCTTCATCTGGGTGGAGAGTTCGGCCGGCGAATCCTGAATCGACTCGCCCTGACAGACCGGGCAGCGAAGGCGCGACGCAATGCGTTTCACCCGCGCGTCAAACTCAAGGTTGACGCCCGGCAATGGCGGAACGATCACGCTTTGCGCCGTAGCCGCCGCTGGCGTTGCAGGAGTCGTCGCGCTCTGGGCCGCGTGGAGTCTTGGTACGAAGACCAACACGCCAACCAGCAGGCCACGGCGCAACAGGCCACGTCCACGACTTATCGGGCGCATGCTGCTCACGGTTTTGCCGCGTCGGCAGCAGCGGGAACAACGGGACGGGTCACGCCCGCGTCCGGCGGAATGTTTGCCGGTCCAACGCGCGTGCTATCCTGATTCGCGACCAACAATGAATCGAGCAGGGCGCTCAGTTGCAATGCGTTGACTGGTCCGATGAACTTGCGCGCTACCAGACCGCGCTGGTCAACCACGAAGGTCTCCGGCACGCCGTACAAGCCATAGTCGATCGCTGTTCGTGCACCGGGATCTGACAATGCCGGGTACGCCTGGCCTCCCATGTCCGAGATCCAGCGTAGTCCGTTCTTTTCCTGGTCATTGTACAGCAATCCGTAAAAATGCACTCCCTTCTGCGCGAAGGCGCTCGCAGTTTGTGACAGATCGAGATGTTCGTCGCGGCAGGCAAGACACCACGACGCCCAGAAGTTCACGACCACGATCTCACCACGATGCGCCGCCAGGCGCACCGAATCGCCGACCGGGAGGCGGAGTACGGAGTCTGCGCCCGGCGCAAAAACCGCGCGCGTGAACACTGGCGCGTCGCGGCCTGGCAACGGCGATGGAATGCTGTGCGGGTCGCGCGTCATGCCATACGTCAGCAAAGCGACGAGCGGCGCGCCGATCAATGCCGTAGAGAGGAGGGCCCGTTTCCAGTTCATGGCTCGCGCCTCAGGCCGGATTGGATGGCAGGCTCGGTGGCAGGCCTGACGCTTGTGTCATCGGCATCGCCGCGCCGGGAAAGGACGTACCGGACACTGGCGATGGCCTGGCCGTCGCACGCTGCGGCGCTGTGTACTCGACGCGTCGTGCAGCGCGGCGCGCCGACGGCCACGCCGAAACCACGGCGCCAAACGCCACCACCAATCCACCAAACCAGATCCACGGCACAAACGGCTCGAGAATCACGCGCAACGTTGCCGACTGACCGTCAGGGGTGAACGCCATCAGGTTGATGTACACGTCGCCCGTTGGTCGGCTGCGCACGGCCGGTGTGGGCACGGGCTGGTCTTGTGAGCGATAGAAGTTCATGCGCGGATCGAGCATGCCGACCACTGTGCCGCCGCGAAGGATCTCCACATCAGCTCCCACCACTTGTCGCTGCGGTTCGTCTTTCCCCCACAACGTTTTCAGGCGCACCGACAGATCGCCTTTCACCGGCATAATCTGACCGGGCTTGAGCGTCGCCTCACGCTCGAAACGAAAGCTCGACGAGGCCGTCACGCCCGCCGCGATCGTAATGATTCCGATGTGTGCCAGGAAGCCGCCGTAGCGACGGCGATTGGCCCCCACCAATCGTACGAATGCCACGGGCAGCGCTTCGCCATGCGCGCGCATCCGTGCGCGGGTCCCAATCGCGTACTCGCGCAGGTTGCACACCAGCGCGAAGCCGGCAAAGGCGAACGCGGCGATGCCATAGCCGTCACGCATTCCGAGTGCCAACGCCAACGTGGCGATCAACACCGCAACGCTGCCTGGCAGGATGAACACCGTGCGCAACTGCTCGCGCGAGGCCGCCTTCCACGGCAAGGCTGGTCCGACGCCCATGAGGAAGAGCAGGGCGACGCAGATCGGGATAGTCATCTTGTTGAAGAACGGCGCCCCGACAGTGACCTTCACGCCCTTGAACGCTTCGGCAACAAGAGGAAATAACGTCCCGAGCACCACTACGAACGTGAACCCGGTCAGGAAGAGGTTGTTGAACAGAAAGACCGTTTCGCGCGAAGCGGCGGAATCAAGCTGTCCATCGCTGCGCAGCTTCTCACTGTTGCCGGCCACAAGCACGAGCGACACCACGATGCAAAGCGTAATGAAGCCAAGGAAGTAGTACCCGATCGTGCCGGTCGTGAATGCATGAACCGACGAAATGATCCCGGAGCGCGTCAGGAACGTGCCGAGCATCGTGAGCAGAAAGGTCGAAACGATCAGGTTGACGTTCCACAGCTTGAGCATGCCGCGTCGCTCTTGCACCATGGCCGAATGCAGGAACGCGGTCGCCGTAAGCCACGGCATGAAGGAGGCATTCTCGACGGGATCCCACGCCCAGTAGCCACCCCATCCAAGCACTTCGTACGACCACCACATACCAGCGACGATCGCCAGGGAGAGAAACGCCCACGCGCTCAGCGTCCATCGACGCGTTAAGCGAATCCAGTCATCTGATTGGATTTCACCCGACAACAACGCACCAACCGCAAACGCGAACGGCACCGTCATGCCGACGTATCCGAGATACAGCAGCGGTGGGTGCACGGCCATCAGGATGTGATTCTGCAGCAGCGGATTCGGGCCGGGACCGTCGGCGGGCGTTGGTGAGACCAATCCCCACGGATTGGCCGGACCCACCATGAGAATGCAGAAAAACAAACACACCGTCATCAGCGCCACGGCGGCCCATGGCACGAGGTCGCCAGCGCGCTTCCGGTTGGTCCACACCACCACGGCGCTGTACATCGCCAGCACCCACCCCCAGAACAGGATCGAACCCTCGAGCGCGCCCCAGAGCGAGATCACGGTGTAGAACACGGGGGTCGAGCGGCTTCCCACTTGCGCCACGTAGCCCACGCTGAAATCGTGCGTTACGAGCGCGTACACCATTGCGGCCGTCGAGAGCGTCAACAACGCGAAGTTGACGTACACCGCCTGCATGCCGCCGACCACGAACGCCGGTCGCTTTCGCGTCAGTCCTATGACTGCGGCGATGATGCCGTAAACCGACATCACCAGCGCAATCCAGATACTGGCGAGTCCGAGGATCCGTGTCACGCGCCCGAACTCCGGATCAGCGTCTTGTCGAGGCGCGCCGGATGGTCGCCATCGGCCTTGGTCGGTGCGCGATACTCGTTCGAGTGCTTCACCATCAGGCTGTGCGACTCAAAGACGCCGCCGCGTCCATACTTGCCTTCGACGACAACGCCGATGCCGGCCCGAAACATCTGCGGCGGCGCGCCCGTGGAATGCACGAGGATTTCCTTCGCGCCATCGGTCACCCTGAAGCGCAGATCGAGCGCGTCGGCGTTCCATTGTACCGATCCGGGCACCACCTGACCGCCGAGGCGCACCGGTCGATCAATGGCCTTCTCCCCCTTGGCCACGAGTTCGTTGGGCGTGAGGAAATACACGAGGTTTTCCTCGACACCGCCGTACATCAGGTAGCCAAGTGCGCCGGCCACCACGACAAACGCAGCAATGGCGGCGGGCCGCCGCGAGCGTCGGCGCGGCGCTGAGGAGCTGGAGGTGCTGTCCATATCTGGTGCAGGAGTCGCGGTCATATAGGCTGCCTGGTGTGGGAATTCTCAATGCGGTTACGACGGGTCATCAGCACGAGCCGGATGGCGTACCCAACCAGCACCACCCACGTCACGCCATACGCCGCAATCACGTATGGCCACGAATCAACCACCATGCCGTTCATACGGGTGCCCTCCGACTCAACGCTGCGTCATCGCGTCGGCGTTCCGACACGTATTCGGACAGCAGGCCACGATACCGGTGCGCAATGAATACGACCAGCACCAGGAGGAAGGCGATCGAGTTTGATCGCAGCCCCCACGCGTAGGTCGGATCGACGGTGCTCGGCGTGGACTGCATTTGATGCAACGTGCGCCACCACTTGACCGACATGTAGACGATCGGGACATTCAGCGCGCCCAGGATGCCAACCGCCGCGCTCCAGCGGGCGCGACGTTCAGGATCATCGGTCATGCCGCGCAACGCGAGGTATCCGACATACACCAGAAACAGCACAGCGGTGGAGGTCAGACGCGCGTCCCACGTCCACCACACGCCCCACGTGGGTCGACCCCAGATCGAACCCAGGATCAAGGTCAGTCCGGTCAACACCGCCCCCACCTCGGCACCGGCCGCCGCTTGCAGGTCGGCGCGTTCCTCGCGCGTGATGAGGTAGCGCACGCTCTGCACAAACACCCAGAAGAACGCGAGAAACGCGTTCCACGCGGCGGGCACGTGCACATACATGATTTTCTGCAGGTGCCCCATGTCGCGGTCGGGCGCCGAGGCCCATACAAAATACGCCTGCGAGGCGATGACCGCGATCGGTGCAATCCACGTGAGGACGGTCAGCCACATGGCGGGCGCGCCGAGCGTCAGCGGCTCGGAGCGCCGGGAGATCGCGGCCGCGCCGCGGAGAGTTGATTCAGCCATCGCGTCGTTCCTCATCCTTCGATTACGAATGGAAATGCCCACGTCGCCGCCACGATGAATATGGCATCGAACGCCGCAAGCAGTCGGATCCAAGCCCGGCTATCACCCATCACGTCACCAACAAGTAGCGACGCTGTCGCGCCACTGGCGGCAATCAAGACTGGCACCAGCATCGGAAAGAGCAGCAGCGGTAGCAACACTTCTCGCGACCGGCTGCGACTTGCCATCGCCGCGTACAATGTGCCGAGCGCGACGAACCCTGTCGTGCCCAGCACCAGCACCAGCAGCACTTCCGCCCATCGCTCGGGGAACGCCACATGATACAGCACGGCGGTGAGCGGAAGGGTGACGACTTCGACCAAAAACACGAAGGCGAGATTCGCCAGGAGCTTTCCCACATAAATGGCCCATCGTTCACCCGGGTACAGCAGCAGCTGCTCCAACGCGCCGGCCTCGAGTTCAAGCTGGTACGAACGGTTAAAGGCCAGCACGCCGCTGAACAGGATGGTCAACCAGAGCACCCCCGACGCGGCGTTGCGCAGCCCCTCCGCGTCAGGACCCAAAGCAAACCCGAAGAACAACAGGATCAGGCCCGCCATGGCCACGACGGCGTTGAAGTTGGCCTTGGTGCGCCGTTCAGCCGTCAAGTCCTTCCACGCGACGGCCAACGCACGTTGCCAATCTGTGCGCCAGCTCTCGGCGACTTCGATTGGAAAGGTACCGCCGAGTGCCGACGCGGGGACGGTGGATTCTTTCATCGGGCGCCACCCCGTTCGACGCGGAGAGCTGGTGAACGCCCGGCGGCCGGTGCGACTTCGAGGGGAACGACGCTGTCGTCCTGCTGGGTGCCCGCGGGCTGCTCGTCCAGAAGTCCGTCTCGCATTTCGATGGTGCGGTCTGGCAGCCCCTCAGCGCGCGCGATGTCGTGGGCCACCAGAATCACGCTTCCCCCTCGATCGCGCGTTTCGCGGACCAACACGTTCACGAGCGCCACGCCTGCGGTGTCCAGCGAGTTGTACGGCTCGTCCAGCAGCAGAACGCGCGGTGCGCGCAGCATCAATCGAGCGATCGACAAGCGACGCTGCATCCCGGACGACATGTTCCGCGCCCGTTCATTTCCCTCTCGCCCAAGTCCGACCCGATCCAGGGCGCGCTGCAGCGCGAGGGCATCGGCCGACGTGCCCAGCATCCGGGCAGCGAACGCCAGGTTCTCGAGGGCCGTCAGGTCACCGTACAGGCCGGGTTCGGTGGAGAGTAAGGCCACCACAGAACGTACAGCCGACGGGTTGCGGACGAGGTCGGCGCCAAGAACAGTACCATGCCCGCGGGTTGGTCGTATAGCCGTAGCTGCGACACGCAGCAAGGTACTCTTGCCACTGCCGTTGTGGCCGACGATGGCCAGTACTTCGCTCGATGCAACCGAAATGGTCACGCCGCGAAGCGCCCAACGTCGTCCGAACCGATGTGCAATTTCGTGAAGGAGGATGGCCGTCACGTCATTCCTTTGGCCGACTGAAGTACCAGATTGCTCTCAGCGAGTATCGTATCATCGGTAGTATAGTAAGTGCATCAGGAATTCCCTACTGGCGCACGGCGAGCGGCCGTCCTTTTTGACGTGAGCCGTCGTACACCCTTTGGCTATCAACCCTCTCAACCCGTGACCCAGAAATCGTCGTCCGTGTGCCCCTCCTGTAACACGAAGGCCTCGGGGAAGTTCTGCAACCAGTGTGGCGCCTCCTTGCTGGCCGACGCGTGCCGGAGCTGTGGGGCAGCGTTGGCGCCCGGTTCGCGTTTTTGCAATGAGTGCGGCGCGGGCGTCGGCGCGGAATCGGCCGGTGATCGCCCGAGGGCGAGGGGGGCTGGGGGACCGTCGCCGCGTGGTGCTGCGACCTACGTGCCCTGGGCTTTTGCTGCGGTGCTGCTCGTCACGGTAGTCGCGTACTTTGTGGGGCAGGATGCGGGCGGTACGGGTGGTGCGTCGGATCCAACCGCGGCGGCTCTCGGTGGTCAGGTGGCGCCGTTCGCGGCGGGCGGGGGAGCCGGTGGAGCCGGTGGCGCCGGTGGAGCCGGTGGCGCTCCTCCGGACATTTCCAACATGACGCCGCGTGAGCGTGCGGGACGACTTTACGACCGCATCATGAGGTACGCCGAAGAAGGGAAGCGCGACAGCGCGGCGTTTTTCGCGCCCATGGCGCTGGCCAGCTTCGAGATGTTGGGCGCTGAGCTCGATTTGGACGCGCGCTACGACTACGGTCGCGTGGCCGGCGAAACGGGCAACTTCGCCCTCGCCTCGGCGCAGGCCGATACCATCCTGCAAAAGTCGCCCAACCACTTGCTGGGGCTGGCGTTGGCGGCGCGCACGGCGACGCAGCAGGGCAACGGCGACGCGGCAGCGAAAGCATGGAAGACCTTTCTGGCCGCGAAGGACGCCGAACTCGTCAAGAACCTGCCAGAGTACCAAGCGCACCGCGCGGACATCGATCAGGCTGCGCGGATGGCGAAGGGCGGCAACTAGTAGCAATGTGTGAGGACTGGGTCCGGGGGCGTGACGGTGGCGTCGGCCCTCGGCGCGCGAACGACTGCTTCGCGGCGATCACGTGCGGAGAATACGCGCGTAATCTCCGCAGGAACCAAGCCTCTTTGGCGTCAACTACAGCATTCGTAACTACCGCCTGTCGCGCGAGTCGTTCGCCCGGTCGCAAGCCGAGTTTGCTGACCAGGAGCGCAGCCTGCAGCGCGACGTCCTGTCAGCGTACTTCGGATTCTTGTCCCTACGCAAGCAAGTGCAGATCGACAGCGTGTTGTTCGTGCGTGATTCGCTACGCGTGGCCAGCATATTCAACGGGCGCGGAAGTCCCGATATGAGCGAGGTCGACTCACTCAAATTCGAGCTGGAGGTCTCGCGTGCGGCATTCAACCGAACGCGGTCGCAGCAGGGATTGTTGCGTGCACAAGCCAGCCTGAACAAGGTTCTGGGATTTCCTGCGACGACGGTAGTTGTTCCCGATTCGATGTTGTCAGTGGAACGACAAACGATCGACGTGGCGCACGGTGTCACTGAGGCGATCGCCAATCGCTGGGACTACGTGTTGGCGGTGATGGGCGTGGAGAACCGCAAGATGGGGCTTCGCGATGCGAGGCGAACGTCACCGGTCACCGTGTCGGTCAACAGCACGATTGGCTTTGACGGATCGGCGCGCTCAAAAGAACGCAATGCGGTCGCCCGCGCGCAAAACGATCTGCGCATTGCCGAGTCGAATTTGGCAGAACAACGGCGCCAGTTGGAGAACGAGGTAAGATTGGCCGCGCAGCGCGTGGCGAATGCCTCGTTGCAGTTGGATCTGGCGGAAAAGCAATCATTGATCACGCGGCGGACGCTGGAGATTCAGACCGCGCGCTACGCGCTCAACGAGATCACGTCCGTGGAGTTGCTGATCGATCAAGCCAACCAGCGCCAAGCGGAAATCGGATTGCTCCAAGCGCAGGTGGAGCTGCTGACCGCCAACGAGGAGTGGGGAGAGCGGTAGGAAGTAGGGAGAGGGGAGTAGGGAGTAACAGTAGGGAGTACTTTCGTTGCAGTACTTAGTACTTTCGCTGCAGTAGGTAGTACTCTTTACTGCAGAACGAAGTACTCGTTACTGCAGTAAGAGGTACTTCCTACTGCAGCGAAGGTACTAAGTACTGCAGCGAAGGTACCAAGTACTGCATCGAAAGTACCAAGTACTGCAGCGAAAGTACTAAGTACTGCAGCGAAAGTACTAAGTACTGCAGCGAAAGTACTAAGTACTGTTACTCCCTACCCCGTTCCCCCTACTCCCTACTTAAACCCTGCCTTCCTCAACGCCTCCACTCCGCCCACGATGGGAATCACGAAGCTCGATTTCGCCAAATCGATCGTCAGCTGCGCACCGGCTTTCGGCCAGAGCGTGAACTCGCGGTCGCTTGACATGATCATGACGGCCAACTGCTTGCCGGCCGGTACGAACTCGTCGTCCGGTTCCAGATCGAACGTGAGATCGTAAAACTTGCCGGGCGTCAGCGCTTTCCCTTTGTCTTTCGCTGCGTACATCCCGCCCTGCTTGAGTGCCTTGGCGTTCTGGATGTCCGCCCAGCCCTTCGTGATACTCCCCACTGTACTTTGCGAGCCGGATCGTGCGGAATCATACGGCAGCATGACCAGCCAGACGCTCAGGTTCGCTGCCTTCATGCTGGATGCCACACGGAGCGTGACACGTGCCGTACCGGAGACGTGCACCGTATCGGTGAATACGGGCGTCGCGTAGAGCAGACGATGTGGGGACTGCTTCGCGCCGGCCAACGCGCTGCCGCTGAACGCGACATCATCGGTCAGTGATTCGGTACCGCTTCCCGAAGCGGCATACGACAGCGCGCCAATGGTCGAGCCTCCGGCGATCGGACGGAGCAACACAGGTGTAGATCCCGGCACTGGAAACGACGCGAACGGTTTCGGCAGCGTCGGCGCCGCGCGGCCACTCCCAGGCGCGGGTGCGGTGGCGCCCGGAGCCTGCGCGCGGACATCGTGCACAATCCATGCCTCGGCGTCATTCTGCGCACCGTTGTCGACGTCGTACAAGTAGTGACTGAACCAGCGGTTGAGCATCTCGGCTGGCGGATTACCACCGTGTCCGCCCTGATGCAAATAGATGGAGACGGGTAGTCCCCGTGCCTTCATCTCGTTGTAGATGCGCACGCTGTGATCGGGCGTCACGTTATAGTCGTTCAATCCATGCGCCAGCAACACGGCCGCCTTGATGTTCCTGACGTGCGGGAGCAAGTCACGCTTGGCCCAGAAGTCGTTGAAGTCTCCCGATGCCCGATCTTGTCCTGTGGGTCCGGCCATGATGCCATCGCGCCAGATCGCGTCGCACTTGGTACGGACGGCAGGATCTCCGCTGGCGACAAAGTCGTACAACACATCCACGTCTTCGCCCAGATATCCGCCCGGCGACCGTACGAGTCCGTTGGCGCGGTAGTAGTGGTAATACGACGTGTTGGGCGACACCGGCACGACGACCTTCAACCCCTCCACGCCGGTCGTTGCGGCGGCCAACGGCAGCGTGCCTTCGTACGAGGTGCCGATCATCCCCACCTTGCCGGTAGACCACGCGATGGCGCTGACTTCGTCGGTCCCTGTTGGCGTGGTGAATCCCTTGGCGCGACCATTCAACCAGTCGATCACAAAGCGCATCGCGGTGCGTTCCGGTTCGTCACCGACGGTGGCGCACCCCTGGGACAAACCGGTTCCGGTTGCCGATGAGTGGACCACCGCGAATCCACGCGGCACCCATTCGTTGACGAGCGCGTTGGAAATACGTCGACGATTCGGTGCATGCGCAGGTGGCGCGAGTGGGCGACGTTTGGGCGGTTGGTCGTTCAGCTCTTGCTTTACGTCCCAGTTGGAATCGTCGCGTGACGTGCCGGCAAAGTAGGGGCTGGAGCCGTACAGAATAGACACCTTGAGCCCGTCGCTATCGGTCTGGCCGGGGCGCGTCACATCAACGTGCACACGATCCATCGTGCCGTCACGATCGCTGTCGAAGTTGGTTTCGACCCAAAGATCATGCCGGATCCACGTGGTGGTGTCTTGAAACGCTGGGACGATCTGCGCCATGCCATTTGCAAACACGGGCACCGCACGCGATGATGGAGGTGCCGGTTGCGCCCACGCGACTGCGGGGAGTGCCAGTCCGGCGAGGACGAGGGTTGCGGCGCCGCGGGCGGCACGCAAAGCAGGGCAGGGTAGTGGACGGGTCATGCGTAGGAAACTGCGCGCCGTTCCCAACATTCACAACCAACGATTGGCTCTTACATGCGTGTCCTGATGGTCTGCGTCGCGCTCTTGATCGCGATCCCTGGCGCAGCGCAAGAGCCTGCCGCTCGCGGCCTGCTGCGAGTCTCGGTGACGGCGGCGTCGAGCGAGGTGCCGCTGCCCTATGCGGTGCTGAGCATTACGCAACTCAACCTTGAACGATTCAGTGACGCGCGCGGTCGCATCGTCATCCCGGACGTGGCGCCCAATACATACGACGTCGTCATTCGGCGGCTGGGGTACGTGCCGTTTCGCGGAAAGGTGACCGTACGAGCGGGTGAGCCGACTGAACTGAACGTTCAACTGACGCGGGTGGCTCAGCGTCTCAGCCAGCAGTTGGTGCTCGCAGCTCGACCGTGTCCCAATCCGGGGCTCCCCGACGCCGCGCGCGAGCCGGAGTTGCTCGGGCTACTCTCCCTGCTGCAGGAAAATGCCGACCGGTATCGCCTGTTGGTGGACCAGTACCCGTTCGTCTATACGCAGCACCGCGCGTTGGGCGAGCTGCGCAACGATGTCATGTTTGTGCAGTCCGTTGATGCGGTCACGACGCCTGGGCGTTCGAAGGTGCTGTATCGGAAGGGCGCTGTGGTACGCCGGGACGGGCGCGAATACACGCTGATCTTGCCGACCATTCTCGACCTGACCGACGCCGCGTTTGTTCGCGCGCACTGCTTCTTTTATGGCGGTGCGAGCACGCAGGAAACACTATCTGGCACGGAAACGTGGTTTCAGCTGGATTTTCGCGCCGACGACAAGCTGAACGCGCCGGATGTGCACGGGACGTTCTATCTGGATAGCGCCACCGCGCAGCTGCGGAAAATGGACCTCGAGTTAAGTCGTCCCGATCGACTTCCCTCCAACCTGCGCGGTATTGCGAGTCTACGCGGCATGACCACCTTCACCGAAATTGCCAGCGGGATTTCGGTGTTGAACGCGGTCTGTGCGATTACCCGTCTCCGTCTGGATGTCAAACGATCCTCACCGGCGGCCGGTGAGATCATCCCCGCTGAGTTGCAACGGTTAGTGCGCTACCTGTTCACGTCACCGCCACCCGACGTACCGCAGCAAGGCACGTTTGAGGTGCCGCAGTGGGTGCCGCAGACGTACCTCCCCCGCAAAACGGTGTGGTGCGATGCGTCGTAGATGTCGTCGTGGCGTCGTGATCGCTGCGGCTACGGTTGAATCTTCGCTCGACGTTTCATGAGCGCTTCGATCTCGTCCATCTCGCGTGGCACAAGGCTGATGCGCTCAAGCCCTTTATCGGTGATGATGTAGTCGTCTTCGATGCGCACGCCGGTGTTCTGGTACTTGAGCACCGTGGCACGCACTTTGGTGATGAACGCCCGATTGCGTGGCGTATCGGGCAGGACGTCGAGCGCCCGCGTCCCGACGTAGATACCAGGTTCGATGGTGAAAGCGTCGCCGATTTTGAACGTGCCATCCCCCGGTGATCCCTGCAACGGATCATGGACGGCGAGACCAATACCGTGCGAGATGCCGTGAATCATCCAGAGGTTGGACTGTCGGCAGGACGCCGGGCTGGCCGAACAGTCGGCTGCCCACGGTGGATCGTACAAGGCATCGACGCTCTCGATCAGTCCAAGCACCGCCAGCCCGCGTGCGCGCACGGCCACGGATGAGTCAGCGGCCGCACGGATGCTCATGCCAGGCTTGGACAGATCTTCGGCAACCTGCTGTGCGTCGCGCACCAACTGATACAGCTGTCGCTGCTCTCGCGTGTAGGTGCCGTTCACCGGGATAGTTCGCGTGATGTCGGCCGCGTATCCACGATACTCGGTCCCCGCATCCATCACGACCAGATCGCCGGGCTTCACCGGGTCACTGTCGCGCATATAGTGCAGCGTGGTCCCGTTGATGCCTGACCCGACAATGGACCCGTATGCCGGTCGCTCGCCGCCACGGCGCGTAAACTCGAACTCCAACGCCGCTTTCAGTTCGTACTCGTGCAGCGGGTTGGCCGTGGTCATGGCCGCACGATGTCCTTCGCTGCTGATCTCGGCCGCCTTTCGAATCAACGCCAATTCGGCCGCACTCTTACGGGCGCGAATCTGCAACAGCTGCGGCATCGCATTCTTGACCGCGAGCGTCGGGAACTTCCTCGACAACGCCTTCACGGCCTCCTGACCGCGCGTCAGCGTATCGAGCCGCGAGAAATCGGTGGTCTCGACATCAGGGATGTGAAAGAAGGGTAATCCTGTGCGGGCCAACGAATCGAGCACGCCGGCGAGCGCGCCGAATGGGCGCCCGGCCAGCCCCAACGTCTTGACGCTGGTCGCGGCATCGGTGCGCTGTCCGTAGTAGAACGCCGTTCTCGCATCGAGCGGTGTGAGAAACACAGTGCTCACGCCCTTGCGACCGCGCACCACCATCACAAACGCCGCATCGGGTTCGTCAAGGTTGGTGAGGTATCGAAAGGCCGGCAGCTGGAAGAACGTGTTGAAGTCGTGCACCAACGTGCGTCCGCCAAAGGCGAGCACCACACCACTATCGATTTTCGCCGCGAGCGCATCTCGGCGTGTCGCAAATTCGGCGAGCGGAATGTCGCGCGCTGCCTGGGCCGTCGCAGCGTGTGCGGAGATCAGGGTGCCAACGGCAGCGGCGCAGGCAGCGCGTACACATCGAACGATCGACAACGTCATATCACGGAGAAGTTGGTGGAGAAAGGAATGCCACCGGTCAAAGATACGCCTCGGACACTGCGTCGCCGAGTGGAGGTCAGAAGCCCTTGTTCATCCGTGCAAGCGTCGCAACAGCCTCTTCGCGTCCCCACGTGGGAGCCAGTGGAGCCGGCACGTCGGTCGCGAACAGCTCAACGGCTTTGGTGATCAAGGCGCGGGCTTTGTCGACGCCACCACCCCACTCAGGAGGCGTGTTGGCAAGCGCTTGGCCGATAATCAGATGTACACGTGGGTTATTTGCCCCGACGGACATGGCGCGCCCCTGAAGCTCACCAACGTGCTGTCCGAGTTCCATACCGCGCGATTGGTCAAGGCCAATCAACAAGCCATAGGTAGACGCCAGGAGCGCGGCCGATTCCGGCCACGGCAACTTCGCGTCAGCGCTCGACAGCATGCCTGCCGCGATAGTGAGATTGGTTGTGGCGCGTCGGGGATTGGATTCCATGTCGATCAGGCCGTGCCGATAGCCAACCAAGCCACGGTAATGCTGCAGGTACGGATCGCCAGGGAAGGCTTGGAGCGCGCGATCGAGGAGTGTCTCGATGCGCCCGAGGCCAACCGTGTCGTCGAACGCGATGAGTCGATCGTACGAAACGCGCGCCGAGTCAACGAGCCGGGCGGCAGGTGTCTGGGCGGAGCAGGGCGCGGCGAGGACTGCGGCCGCGAGGAGCAGTGCAAACACGCGTGTGCTGTTGTGTCGAGCGATGGGGGCGATGTGCCGAAGACGACTGGCGGTGCAGTTCATAAGAGATGCTCGCGAGAAAGGAAAATGCCGCTGACCGCGGATCATGCGTTCTGCGGATATTCAATCGTACGCAGCGTTTCCGATGGCGCATTCAACACGTCGGTGAACCGGCAGCGCAGGTCGGTGAATTGCAAGAAAACGCTATTTACTACCGGGTGCCCGTCGCCTCGTGTCAAAAAACTTCATCATGCCTGCAAAGTTCGGCTCGACCACGTTGCTGTGGTTGCCGCCCGGGACTTCGATGTAGACATAGTCGACGTTCTGCGTCTTCATCGCCTCAACCATCGTTCGTGAGCCGCGTACGTTGACCGTGGGGTCCGCGTCTCCGTGTACCACGAATGCCGGGATATGTTTGATCAACGGCATCGTCGACGGCGCGCCTTGACCGGCAAAGAGTCCGATGGCCGCCCACATGATGGGATACTTGGCCGCCACCTTCCACGTGCCGATCGCGCCCATGGAGTGTCCCATCAGGTAGATGCGATCCGGGTCGATGTTGTACATCGCACGCACCTGCGCGAGCGTTTGCATGACATCCAGTTCGCTCATATCGCTGGCGCGACGCGCCACGGGATCTGATGGCGGCGTGGCAACGCCCGAGCCGTACCCACCATCCACCCGAAATCCCAATGGTGAGACCACGATGTATCCATGCTGTTCCGCAAGCTCCGGCAGCTTCTTGCCGTAGGCATCGAAGAAGGTGTCTTCGGTCGAACCCAGTCCGTGTAACGCCACGATCAGCGGCATGGGCGTCTTCGTCGAGTACGCACGCGGCACATACAGACGGTAGGGCATCACTTCGCGCGCGGAGTCCAGCATGTAGTGTCGCTTCATATCGCCGGTGCGCCCAGCGAAGGGATCCTTCTTCTTGGCGACCGCAGTGCGCATCGAGTCGGCGGTCGCGAAATCCTTCGCCGAGTCCCATGTGCGCAGCTCCAGCTCACCGCGATTGACCTTGCGCATGCGGTCCACAGGAAACAGCAGCTCGGCTTTGAGCGACGCCGGCGCACGCGCCGCTGCTGTTTCCAGCGTGCGCACGGTTTCGTCGAGACCCTTGCGCACGACAAGGTTGAGCGACGTGCTCCCAAGCATACGCGCCGAGTCCATCACGTCGACGGCGAGCACATAGCGTCCGTCCGGCACGTCGCGAATATCAAACTCCATCTGGAACGGCGACTCACGCAGATCGCGGGATACACCAACCAGCGTACCGAACGATTTGACCACCGTTGGAGCACTGTTCGGTGCCGATCCCGGTGCCCGCGCCGTGAGCGCCGCACGAGCGCTCAGTGCACGCGCGAGCTCGATCGACGGCGCGTAGAGCTGCTCGAGCCGTACGACCAGTGGCGATTGCGACTCCACAAGGCTCTTGTCGCTCCGCAACAGCAGCGAGCTGTTGAAGTCGGAGGCATCGGTCCACGGGCGACCGGAGAGGAGTGTATTCCCCTTGGCCAGCAGTCGACGTACCTGGCTTGCCTGTCCCAGCCGACTGGCAGCCTGCAGCGCCTGGTCAACGGAATCGAGCTTCGCCTTCAGTTCGCCGGATGGATTGGCGGTCACCTTTCGTGAGCTGTACGCAACGTACAGCGAGGTGACGTTCGTAAGCGCTTGTGCGGGCAGGGAGACCGGAACACTCACCACGGACAACATCACGAGTACCAGACTACACAACCGGGCGCCACACACGGTGGCTGGAGTCGAACGCATGCGCGAGGAATCAGGAGTCATTGTTCCGACGAAAAAGCCACACCACCAACGCGATCGATAGTGAGACGACGACAATCAACTTGACCGCGAGTACCGAGAAGAAAGCGATCGCGATCAGCGTGAGCACGGGCACACCAAACACCGCCATCGACAGCAGTGGGCGCAGCGCCAACAGTTTCAGGAGTAAGTTCAGCACGCGGGAACCCCGTGGAAAGTGATCGGATCACTACGGCGAAATGCTGTCCGAAGGTTTCGCGAGGACTCCAAAGATACCGCGAAACCCTGCCGCGGCGAGCAACGATCAGGGCACAGGCCCCGATTTCGTGTAACTGCGTGTCACTGCGCCGTCGGTGAGCGGGGCGCTGAATCCGCCATCGGCGGCCCACCCGGACGCACTCACGAAGTAGGTGGCCGGAATGCCAGGGCGCGTCTCCCACAGCGGATCAAAACCCGACGCCGAGGTGAAGTTGGGGGACCGGAGCTCGGCGTTCGTCCCGAAATTGCCTACGCTGATCGACGCCAGACGCTCGGTGACGGTGACCACGATATCACGACGCGTGCTTCCCGACTGCTGGAACCAGCCGGTGGTGTACAGGCGCGTGTAGTCCGCCTGAAGTGGAATGAGCGACACATAGCGTGTACGCAGCGCGTCGCTGCTGCTGACCCGGACGTTCGGCTCTCCGGGTACTGCACCGAGTGGCATGGTGATCGCGCCCGGAGACGCAACGGACTGCGTGATGCTCCGCGTGGTGGTTACACTGCCCGTCGTTTGTGAGGCCGATGCCTGCAGCGAGTGGAAATCGCCAGCCTGCAACTGGGACACGGGTACATGGCGATAGCTCCCGCTCGTGCCACTGGCAAGCGGGGTGGTGCCGAGGGAGATCGCTGTGCCTCCAGCTGAACGCAGGGATACGGAGGAGAATAGTTGTTCGCCGCCTCCGGCGCCTTGAATGGTGATCGACTTGGTTTCTGGCGTGATCGCTGCGTTACCGCCAAAGTCCAACGTGCCGATTGATCCGCCGTTTGCGGGGTTGAGCCCACGCTGCACGAGCACGCGGTTCACGACAAGGGCCCCTGCCTCGATCGTCGAGCGAGTCGCGAGCAGATCCAACGACCCGTCGGGTAACCCGGTGATCGAAAACCCGAGTGAGGCAAACGACGGCGGAACGGTGGGGGCGCGCGGGCCGAACGTGATCTGCGCCTGATCCATGGCGCCCAGCCCTGCCGCCACGCCGGTGACGGTGCGATTCGATGGGGACGGGCACTGGCCAGCGGCGATGAGAGCGATCTCATCACGCGTTGCCGACGTTACGCTGATTCGAAAATCGTCGGCGCCGTACTGCTTGACCCACGCCACCGAGCCGGTGGTGGGGAAGTCGAACGTGAACGTGTTGTTCGCACTGACCGTGATGCGCGTCCATGCATTCCCATTTTGCACACCAAGCCAAATCGGAATCTCCGCCGCCGGCCCGCAGAAGCGAATGCTGGCGTTGCCACCACTCGTGGGTGCCGACACAATCAACGTCATGACCACCACACCACTGGCTACTCCGGGCGCTGTGGCGGTGAGGGTGAGTTGGTAGGTGCCGGGAATCACGTTCGGTCCGGCGCTGAAGTTGAGCGTGGTGCCATTGCTGGCAATGGGATTGGCGTCAAACGTACCCAGAGCGCCGGCGGGGAGCCCGCTGACTGCGAGTGTCACGCTCCCTGTGAAGTTCATTCGTGCAACAGTGACCGAGGTGAGCCCGCTGCCATTCTGTTGAAGAGAGACAATAGGACGACTGACCGTCGCGACGATCGACCCGGGGCCGAGCACGGTGAACGGCACGGAGATCGCGGCCGGACTGATACCGGTGCCCGTCGCGCGAAGTTCGGCGGTGTAGGTGCCGGGCGCTGTGGCTGCACCGACGGTGAACTGCACGGTGCTGGAGTTGGCGCCGGGGGTCGATGCGGAGAAGGATGCCGTGACACCGGCAGGCATACCCGAGGCCACGGCGAAGGTGACGTCTCCCAAGAACTCGATCCGGTTGATGACGACACCGAACGTGATCGGCACACCACCAGCATTGGCCGACAGCGCCGCCGTCGAGCTGCGTTGGAGCGAAATCGACGGCGGCCGCGTGACCACCGTGAGTGGGAGTGGCACCGTTTGATCCGCTATGCCGGTCGCCTGCGCGCGAACGGTGAGCGGATACACCGCCGCTGGAACGGTGACTGCGACGGTGAAGTTCACGATAGCCGACGTCGCGCCGCTCGCGATCACGACTGGCGTGGTGGCAAGCGTCACACCAGTCGGCGCGCCTTCCACTAGGATGGACACGGCACCGGTGAACGTTCCGGTGCGCGCTATGGTAACTGTTGCGCTTCCGCCCCCAGCCTGCACGATGGTTGTCGGCGTTGTCGTGCCCACAGTGAGTGAAAAGCCACCCGTCGGCGTGGGATTGGGATTGGGGGTTGGCGTTGTCCCCGTGTCGCCGCCGCCACAGGCGGCACACACCGCGACGCCCAGCGTGGACAGGCTACGAATAGCCACACGAGATACAACGGACACAAAGGCCTCGCCGGAAAAGGGAAGTCGCTCTTACTTTTCCGGCGTCAAAGCAACGGAAATCTGGACATGGCATCGTTCGCCGGTAGAAACCCGCCCAGATAGTCCTCGGCCCTCAGCAAGTGCAGAGAGCACCTGTGCCTGGAACAGGCTATCGGTCAGGTGGTGCAAGGCGTGTCGCGGCTTTCGGTCGCCGCTGTAGCGTTGGGACTGGAGTCGGGACCTGTGCTGC
>Ga0209591_10001548_pt1 | contig 28228 bp, 27 predicted proteins | sample MAT01_FD_187207 | JGI IMG/M metagenome (GOLD analysis project Ga0209591, IMG submission 187207) | Freshwater microbial communities from Lake Fryxell liftoff mats and glacier meltwater in Antarctica - MAT-01 (SPAdes) (version 2) | ecosystem: Environmental > Aquatic > Freshwater > Ice > Liftoff... | reverse complement strand
AGAAAAAACTATGTATACCACCATTAACGAAAGCGGCATTCTTAATAACTACCCAACTGAACAACTTTACAGTAACTCTTGTTGTGATGTTGAGTTGTTTGCTGCTGAATCCAACCCTGACAGTACAAGCTGCGTCTTTACCGATTACTGCTTACGAACAACGAATAATCCACAGTCCAGATGGGATCGGCAAATATTACATGGGGCGCGAAATCGCCAAAGTTATGGGATACACAGGCGCTAAAAGACCATTACTATAGGTGCGATGGCGTACCCGCCCTTTCCAGTGGCATCGTTCCTTTGTTGCCACAGAATGAAATTTACTTTCCTCCTTGTCTTTCGCTAGCTGCTCGACCACCACAACGACTGCCATCAATAGCGGTATCGTTGGGTGTATTGCAATTTCCGGTTGAAGTACCTCCACCAGAAAATCTGTTGTAGCTAGAAATCATCCCGCGATCGCTATGAGTTAAGTTTTGAATGAAACGCAAACAGAGATTGATGTGGTTGGTTTTAGCGATCGCACTTCTGTTAACTAGTATGATTCCGGTTAGAATTGCGATCACTTTTTATCAAACCCCTGTACCACAGGCTATTTTTGTGTTGGGGAGTGCTTCTGAACGGATGAGGTTTGCGGGGCAATTTTGGCAGTCTCACCAGAATTTAAATATTTGGGTTTCTGATTTTGGTTGGAATTTGGATGTTGATCGCCGGATATTTTTACAGTATGGTGTTGCTGAAGCAAAGTTGCATTTGGATGGTAGAGCAACGGATACTGTGACCAATTTTACGACTTTGGCAGAAGATTTTGCTCACCAGAGGTTACAGCATATATATTTGATTACGTCGGATTATCACATGAGAAGGGCAAGAGCGATCGCAACTATTGTTTTGGGTAGCCAGGGGATTGTGGTTACACCTGTGGCTGTAGCGTCTCAAAATCAGCCATCAGAATCATTGATGCGGGTGTTACGAGATTGTGGGCGTTTTTGTGGATTTTCGTTGGCAGAACCGGATCTAGTTTGAACCTACGTTTGAAATAATTACTTCTTGGTAAGCATAGTCTTCAAATAAAATTTGTTGATATTCCTCTAAAGCACGCTGAAATGTATATCTACTTTTATAAAGTTGACGCGCCTTTTCACCCATTACCTTAACTCTTTGGTTGTCATTGGCTAATTCACTAATTAACTTAGCAAGGTGTTGAGGATTATTAGGAGGTATATTAATACCGCAACCAGAAGTTGTTAAAAGTTTGTCAATATATGAGTTTGGTGCAGAGATAGCAATGATTCCCCTACCTGCGGCTAGCATTCCGTAGAGTTTAGAAGGAGCAACTATTGATTCTGCCCCTGGTATAAGGCTAACTAGTGAAAGATCGCAAGCGGTAAGAGATAAGGGCAGTAGTTCTCTAGGTTGGTAAGGTAATAAAAGTATATTTTTTAGTTCGTGAGTTTGGATTGCTTGTTCAACTAATTTAGTTTTCGCTCCAGCACCAATAAAGACAAATTGAATAGGAGTGTCTTTCAGGATTTTAGCTGCTTCAATGATAGTTTCGATATCATGCAGTCTACCTAAATTGCCGGAGTATAAAACTGTGAAAACTTTGTCAATATTATACTGTTGAGCAAAATCATTTGCTTGTTTATCACAAATAATAATATCTTCTACTGCCCAATTCTCAATTACTTTGATTTTTGGTTTTAACTCAGGATATTTATTCTCCAAAAAACACTGCATAGAAGTGCTGAGGACTATAATATTGTCAGCATATTTGTAAGTTAAATAAATTAATTTACTAAAAAAAATAAATAAAAAGCTATTTTGCGGAATAATGCCAGACATTACAGCAGATTCTGGAAAGATGTCTTGGAGTAAAAAATGATATTTTCCGCCACGAGTAATTTTAAAGATAGTGCCTATAAGGCCGGAATATGGTGGATTAGAAGCAATTAATAGAGGAGTTGTATGAGATAGGGAAAATATTACATATTTCAAAGCACCTAAAAGAAAAAATACTGAGCTAATCACTTTACTCAAAATGCTACTGCTGGCTGTGATGGCAGAGAAAGCACGGTAGATGGTGATTTGATTTGATAATTCCGGTGTAGTATTGTTTGCCTGAGTACCTGTGAATATATTTACCTGATAGCCTTTTTGGGAAAGCCCTTTGGCTAAATCAGTCATGAGTTGGGCAGTAGCAGCATGGCTAGGGTAAAAGTATTGAGTGATTATTGTAATTTTTTCCATGTATTTATTGTGGAATTATTAAAGAGGTAATCCAGATTTTTTACGTCTAAGTTCTATGATTTTGATTACTATCATAAATTCATACATGGCATAGAGTAGACAGAAAATAAGAGCCGTTATTCCTTCTAAAAAACCTAATCTGAGAAAATACATTTGGATAAATCTGACAATGGGACGCAAAAACCAAAGTTTAGCCGCCAATAATCTAAGTTTTAGTTTACGTTCAGTTCCTAGAGCAGATGCTTTGCCTGTTTCCAGAAAATCTACTACATTTTGGGCATCCCAAGAAGAATAGCGATCGTGCCGTTCTAACCAATCTCCAAATCCTTTAGAATTGGCATAATGATCGTAAGGAATATTAATTCTGCTAACTTTAGCATCTGAAGCAAAGTGCTCCCAAACACCACCTGTAAAAGTAACTTCTCCTAATTTGAGTAAACGGGAATGCCAATTAGGATACCCTTGTGTAAGCTTGAGCCATTTACCCCAAAACAGATAACGTGCAGGTAGTTCATAAGCATTATATTGTTGATTATTGACAGAACATACACGCTGAATTTCTGTTGCTAAATTGGATGGAATAACCTCATCAGCATCTATAAATAGCACCCATTCACTCTTGAAATTACAATTTTGTAAAGCCCAGTTGCGCTGCTCAGAAATTTTGAATGGTAGAGATGGAACATGGATAAAAATTTTTGCCCCCAGTGATTCTGCCAACTGTCTTGTTCCATCAGTACTGCCTGAGTCTAAAACAATAATTTCTTGACACCACTGTAAAGAGTCTATACACCGATTAAGATTGCAAACTTCATTTCTAGTAAGAATAACTGCACTAATATCTGAATTCATAGGTAGCTATTCTCTTATACAATAAAAGTAGCCAAGGTTTTTGTGATCTGCTCGCTTCACTATAAAGCCCTGTAATTTTAAAATCTTCTCTAATTTATCTACATCACCTTTGTTTGGATGATATTCCAGTGCCATACTTTTAACAGCTTTAGTCCAAGATAAATCTCCTTGAAACAGAGGAAATTCACCACCTTCAACATCACATTTTAAAAAGTCACAAGTCCCCACACGTTCTATGTATTCATAAATATTAAATTCTTGTATTTGAGGATTTAATTTCAGTAATGATTGTGTCCATTCATCATAGAATCCACCAACGACAGCACATTGAACTTCTACACGATTTTCCGAGAAATTTTGTTTAACATTATGTTTAATGATATTGACAAATTCTGATTGTGCTTCTACTGCATAAACTTGTGCTTGAGGTGCTTCGGCAAGTGCAAATATTGTAAATGCTCCGCCATTTGCCCCTAAATCCAGTATGTGCTTTGCATCTTTTAATTCACCTCGTTGAGCATAACACAAGTGACCATATATTTCACGTACAACTCCAAAATCAAGATTATTGAAATAAAGTTTTTTATCGTTAAAGTTTATACTAAATGATTCATTTAGGCTTTTATCCAATAGTCCTAAGCTTTTGGCTTTTATTAAAGTATTGAAATGTTTTTTTATTCCTGAGATCCAACGTATATATAAAGGTAAAGGTAGAAGTTTTTGAACTAACAATAATTCATTGTAGAAACGATATAAATTACTAAGCATAATGTTTATCTCTAATCTGAATATAATAATTTGCTGTGTGTAGAGAAGTTTTCTCAATGGAGAAAAGATTTTCTATCCATACTCTAGGTTTAAATTTTAGGGTTTGCATTTTGCTAGGAAATTGAATCAATTCCCCAATAGCCTCAGTCCACTCTGATGCAACTCTAGAACGCACCCACCCCACGCCACCCTCAACTACTTCATCATGTAGCCCTACTTTATCGGAAATTAAAACAGGACATCCACAGGCTAAAGATTCGACAACGACATTACCAAAATTTTCATGCCGACTGGGCAAGACAAACAAATTAGCAGCAGAGTATATTGCTGGCAGTTTCTTAGGTTCACATCTTTCTAGAAAGATAACTCTGTCTGATAGGTTTGCTGCTTGAAACTGCTGCTGTAGTTTTGCTTTTGTACCATCGTCATCGCCACCGACAAAAACCATCCGCCAGTTGAGATGTCGCAACGGTGCTAAAGCTTGAGGTAATAAATCTAACCCTTTTTTGTGGTGGAGACGGCCTACATTCAAAAGGATGAAGTCATCTTCACTAAGGTTTTGAGATTTACGCCATGCTTTTGCTGCTTCTAGAGCAGGTTGCCAAAATTCAGTGTTTAAGCCATTGGGAACGATAAAAGATTTTCCTGGTAGTTTTAGCCAACGACACTCTTGTAATTCTTGCTTGCTAGTGTAGTGAATACCATTTGCATTTGTCACGTTAAAGCGTTCTTGCCAGAAGTAATACAGTATTTTTTTAGCTGTTTTCTGCTGCCAAGAATAAGGACCAAGTGCGCCTCTAGGGGAAACAACATAGTGAATACCTTGATTTTTGGCTGCTTTGCAAGCCGCTCCACTGGTACGCTGCCAAACACCTGTGATATGGATAATGTCAAATTCCCTGGCTCTTGCTGTTACTGCTTGCTCCATACCTGGGCAATGAATACCTATTCCTGGTTCTTGCTGAAAATATGTGACTTTGACTCCATTACGGATGACTGGCTCGTTGAAGGGCAATTCTGGTTGATTATTTAACCCAGTATTAGAAGTAAACACTTCTACTTCATGACCAAGGGCGGCTAATCCTTCACAAAGTTGGCTAACACTAAGTACAGGGCCACCGAACTGCCAAGCAGGGGCGTAAACAGGGATGTAGTGGAGAATCTTGAGTTGCTTTTGCATTATTACCTAGCTATGATTTTGCAGATAAAACCAAGGCTTGTCAGCGCCCAGTAACGACGAACTTGTTTTGCCGGATAGAGTTGTTGAGTAATTCTTGAATTCCAATCGATAAATTTTTCATCTGCTAGATACTTGCAATATTTGGTCGCAAATCTTATGACACCTCCGCTCAAAATTTTCATAGGAAAAATACTCTAATCCTTGGGGTATTACTCCTTTGGGACGCTTTAAGGCTTCTATAATTCCCGCCTTTACTTCTTCTGGATCATCAGGATTAACAATAATACCTAGTAAACCATTTCGTACTGCCTCACAACTGCCATCAACTTTACTCGCAACTACGGGAATACCGCAAGCCATTGCTTCTAAAAAAACAAAGCCAAATCCTTCTCCCTTACTCGGCATCACATAAACATCTGCTAGGCGATAGTGGTCGGCTTTTTTGGCTTCAGAAATAAATCCTGTGAAAATCACTTGTTCCTGAAGATTAAGCGATCGCACTTTCTGTTCTAATCTCTCTCTATCAGATCCTTCTCCCACTATTAAGTAGGCTAAATTAGGAATTATTTCGCTCAATTTAGGTAGCAGTTCGATTATGACATCAAACCCCTTATATCGTTCATAAGAGTCCAAACGTCCCAATGTCATCAGAACTATCTTGTCTTTCAGTTCATATCGGGAAATAAGTTCAGAATTTTTATCATCATGCCCATACTGTTCGAGAGCGATCGCATTTGGCAGTAAAAATTGTTGCACCTTGGGTATATTTGCCCAGGATTGAAAGCGATCCATTGTTATTTGGCTGATAGAGACAACATAATCTACTGCTGGAAGACAATAGTTAACTAGGCTGTTATGAGGCTTCCAGGCTTCGATTCCATAGATTTCTAGAAGAATAGGCGCTTTTGTCCACAGTTTAACTAGCCAGGCAAGCGGCAGCATATAAAGATGGCCGCAGACAATTAGATCGAATTTGGGGTTGGCTCTTATGGTACGAAAAAGGGTATGAATGTAAGCTAACTTACCTTTGATTCCTGAAGTAATATATGTGAGTTTATGGGGCAAAATCTCAATGCGATCGACAAGTTTTTTTCTGGGAATTGCGACCACTTCATCACAGTTTTCAAGACTACAGAGAGAATTAATAAAGTCTCGGGTGTACTGTGAGATACCCCCTCTTCCTCCAAAGGCATCTGTCACAAAGTAAAGGATTTTCATAATATTTTCTGAGTAAATTAATGGGAATAACCTAGCTATGTAACAATAAAAAAATTACCTTAAGTATTGATTATTGCTACCTTCTAATCATTTCTAATAGTAATTAAGTAATATAATTATTTATACTATGAAAGCTTAATAAATATTGATTAAAGAATCTTACTATTTAATCTCTAATCCCTTTTTATGATATAACCAGTTCATGGCTGACTACTTACTTAGTTTGGCCTTTAAAAGATAGTTTGACGCTAAAATCTATAAGAGATATCAACAAACTTATCAAGATAAAGTCTCGCAAGAATGAATAAGTAACTGTACTTATTACACCAAGAATTGATGGAGTATAAAGACGCAAACATACAAAGGAAAAAGAACATAGCAAAGCTGGTTTAAGTAGCGGTTGTTTGATCAAACTCAGAAAACTTCCTACACAAGTTAACCAAAAAGATAGGATTAACGAGGCAAAGAAAACCATCAAATAACCACCTCGCTCAAAGGAGTCAGCCATAAATGTTATTGGCGCAGATGTGAATTCAGTAATATTCACACCGTAGTTATCTCGTAACCTTTCTGAACCATCATCTAGTGATAACTTTTCTCCTGTAATAAATTTTGGGATGAAAATGCTAGCAATTCGTTCAAAGTTCTGCAAGCCAATATATTTTTGTCTATCAGCAACAGCGTCAATCACTAATTGTCCTGTTGGTTCTGTAATTCTAGTTAAAAGTCCAAATACAGGATCATCATATTCATTACCCTGAAATTCTATCTTACCTAGTATTACTTGCGAAATAGTTGCCAGCCGATCGCTAAAATCCCCGTTATAAAATCTTTGATCTGCACGAGCATATCCCAAGATAATAATAAAGGCTAAAAGAAATGGAATCAAAAATAAGAAAATGTTTCTGAGAATGGCAAATTTTATTTTTCCTCCATAAATACTGCCTATAAAAAAGAAAAGAATTGAACGAATAACTGGCTCTCTTCCTCCAGCCATACTAGACAATATCACCGTAAAAGATATAGAAAATAGCGGGAAAAAATTTTTATGCGAAATAAGCGGTACTTGTAGACGAGTTCCTAGAAGAAAGAAAAAGAGATACTGCAAACTGCTGATAGCACCAAGAAAGTAAAGTGGTGAATCAGATGAAATATTTCCTGTATACCTAGCATCATAATAACCAAATATGAAATTAGAAAGTGAACCTAATACAAAAACAATACCTGTAATTACAACTCCATTGCTGGTTAACTGAGTTGATAATGGTGAAAATAGAATTTGCATCTTTGGCAAAACTATAACCTTTAGAGCCATCAAACTTCCTATCAAACTCGCCCACATGACTAAGTTAATCAAAATCATGGTAGTGATTGTATGTTTACCAATTTGATATCCTACTGATGGCAGTATGTAAAAACATCCTAAAAAGCCAATTACCCAGCAAGAAAATTGACCTGTCATATGAGCAATAGACAGTAATCGAAATTCAACACTTTTATCTAAAAGTGATATGTAAATTATTAAAAATAAAGGAATAAATGCCAGTAGACCTAGAGATAGTTCAAACAATCCTAGCAAAGCGCAAACTATCAAAACGATTAAATTTATAATAACGAAAATAGATGATTTTATAAACATTGATCATTTAGATAATGAAGTAAGTATCAATCTTATTGATATAGAAATACCCTAAAGTCTACACTTGCGGATTGTATAGATTTTCATAGGTAATGATCGCTCGTTGAGCGTAACTGCTCCAATCCAGTCCCGTGCTAACATTGCGAATAGATAGGGCTGCCTCTCGTTTAGCTTGGAGGAGTTGGGAATCGTTAGCTAGGTTTTTTAAACAAGTGGCGATCGCCTCACTATTCCTTACAGGTACTAAATATCCGGCAGGATACTCTTCTATACCCATGTCTAATTTGATTGGTTCCACACCAGACATTCTTAATAAATCTTCGCCACCAGTATTAGTTGTGCAAATTAACGGCAACCCACACGCAAGAGCCTGTGCTTGTACATAAGCCAGCCCTTCTTCAATACTTGCCATAACAAAAACACTACTATTGCGGTAGTAGTTTACTAATTGCAACTGCGGTACATGACCAATCAATTTAATTCGTTCATCTGCTCCTGTTATTAAATGAGGGGTTTCTGTCGTAGCTCCACCAACCAAACATAATTCACTATTTGATATATCTGCCTCCCTAAAAGCTTTAACTAAATAATAAATTCCCTTACGTACACTTAAAGAACCAGCATAAATAATGCGAAATAGATTATCCTGTTTTAATCCCGATGAAAAGCTTTTGATATTTGTACCAAAATGGTTAAGTACTAAGCGTTTTTCAGGAAAACCCTGAGCTAGAAAACTACGTTTTACAAACAAGCTTGGTACTGCAACTTTATCTGCCATTTCATACTCTCGTAATTCCTGGGCTACAATCTCTGGGTGTGTTTCTATCCAATGCAAACCTAATTGCTGATATTCTTCCCTCAATAGTTGACATTGCACCCTCATGTGAGAAGAACTACGTTCTAACAAAAAGGGTATATTATTCCGTTTTGCCCAGTGCAGAGCAGGTTCAGAAAAACTTGACCAGCCATGTACTATAGTACTGCCTTCTAGGTATCTACTTGCTGCTTTAGCAAATAGATTGTGCAATAAAGCTTGGGATTTCATCACCAAGTTTTCTTTGCCTATGTGGTACATAGCTTTTCCTAATAGAAGAGTTAAAGGCAAACTTACTACTTTATCATCAGGTATTCCCCATTTGCGGGTTTTGTATTTAGGATAGTTGGTGATTAAACGATGTAAAACACCTGCGGAATGTAGTTCTCTTGCTAAGTCAAAAGCGTGCCATCTTCCGCCAACAACAATAGATATTTTCATATTTAAAGAGGTAGCTTTCTACCAACTACGATAAGTGTTTGTGCCCAATATTCCTTAATATCTTCAGAGAGAGGAATATAAGGAATAGTAATATTGCTAAGAATGAAGCACATAGGATAAATAATTTTAGAAATTACTGATGAAGGGTGTGCTGCAAGGAATCCAAAGTAATTGTGAGGCACTGATTCAATACACTGTAGAGATAAATTTTCAAATTCTTTCTTGTGTAAACTACAGCTATAGTCTATTTCAGGCACATTATAACCACCTAAACCTCGTTCTCTAACTAATTTCCTCATAATATGCTGACCACACGGAACGACAGAAACAATCCAGCCGCCTGGTTTAGTTAAAGAATAAAGTTTATCCCAAATTTGCTGACGTTGTGATAATTCCAGAAAATGCTCCACTACCCCGAAATGAAAGCACATATTATAAGAATTACTACTTTCATAATTAAAAATATTAGCAACTTCGATAGTTGCTTTAATATCCTGAAACTTCCTAACCTCTTCTAAATAATTCTTCGCTCTTGATGCTACAGTAGCAGAAACATCTATACCGTGAACTTCAAACCCATTTACAGCCAAACTTGCTAAATGTATTCCTCCTCCACACCCCAATTCAAACAACCGATCAGATGGAGTAACTTTTGTGATTCTTAGTATTGTTTGCCAAACTCGGCCAAGCCTTTTAATCTTTTTTAAATTTTCTGCTGAGTAGCAGTGATGTTCATATCCTTGAAGTTCTAACTCTTGTTTCCAAACTTCACTCGCATCATAATTTGTATTCATCATTGACTCCTCAGCTATATAAATTTCATTTCTAATCTTTTATGGAAGTAAATACATACTGCTACTTTTAAGGAAAATGACACTGTTATACCTATCAGAATTCCCAACTCTGACAACCACACTCCTAAAAGCAAGACAATTATCAAACGTAAACATGGTTCTATTGTTTGAATTATTAAATAGGCATTCAAAGCACCTGATAGTTGCAAAGCCGAATGAAACTGTATAGCGGCAGCTTGTCCCACAACAATAACAGCAATCCAAGGAATCATCCACTCACCACCCTCAAAACTTCTTCCCAAAAGTAACTTCATTATAGAAGAACCTAATAAGATACCTCCTATAACCAGAACTAACATAAGGCATAATAAAACCTTGACTGTTTTTATTAAATAACGACGTACTATATCAGGATTTGTCCAATCTAATTTTGCTGTACTAGCACTGGTTAAGGCATTTGATATCAAGCCGACTGGCAGCATGAGTGCAGTGATTCCAGTGTAATGACCAAGACTCACCAAGGAACCAAAGATAGAAAAAGCCCATATATCAATTCTTGTGGAGAATGATTCTAGTGAATAAGGGAAAAAAGCATGAAAAAGAGGAACTAGGGGAGGTCTTTTTTGACTAATTTTTCCTGTAATTATCTGTTCTTTTTTAAACCATCCCATTCCTAAAGAAATAGTATGGATGGCAATATAAATAAATACTACTGATTTAACAGACAGTGAGTTTGTTAACAGTAAAGCATATATTAAAACTAGATAACTACCTTGTAGCCCTATTCGCATTAAATATTGCCCATCAATACTACCAGATGCAACGTAAATTGCAGATAGACAGCCACCGATGAAATATATAGGAAAATTTGCATTATATACAATACTGAGCCAACGAAAGTTTTGTGGAACTTTATCAAAAACTAGGCTGGCAAATACTCCAAGTGGAATAAATATTACAGAAAGGCAGAAAGCATAATATATAGTTCTACGCCATGCTTCTCTAGCTGATATTTGTTTTGAGGTAATCAAACCTTTTAATAGCCTGTCCCACTGACAAGTACCTAAAACAAAAATACTTGATGGGACTAGTATTACTAATGCAAGTAAACCTCTGTCTTCAGCACCTAATGTGCGATTGAGCAATAGAGAAGCAGGAAAAGAGAGAGCAGACATCAAAACTTCCCAGCCAAGACTACGCGATGCACCAGGAGTAACTTTATCTAGTATTTTAAAAAGATGTTTAGGCATATCAACTAGCCTTCACAGCATAAGCACGCATAACTCTTGTATAGATCCCTGTTGAAGGGCCTCCAGTTTCTACAAAATGAATTAGCTTGATTATTTGCCTGATTACGCCCCAGATTCCAAATCTGGCTACACCTTTTAAAGAGGTTGGTTGCGGCCCATGTTCTTGAAATTGGACATCTCCAAAACCACAGGCTAAAAGTATATGTTTTAAACTTACAGATGTATAAGTTACTTCATGAGTTAAATCCCCATATACCACACCGCCGGAGAGTGGTGAATCACCATTTGGCAGTTGTAAAATGAGATGACCACCAGGGACTAGAGCAGAGTATATAGCATCCAAAAATTTAACTGCTTCGTCTTTATTAAAGTGTTCCAATATATCAAAGCCTGTAATTAGAGAAAATTTATTTGGATTTTGTAATAGATATTCAATCGCATCAGCACAGATGACTTGAGGGAATTGTTGACGAGCAATATTAACTTGTTCTTGACTTATATCTACCCCATGTAAGTCAGTAAAACCCTCAACTTGGAGTAAGCTCAGAATATTACCAGATCCACAAGCAATATCTAAAACTTTACCATTTTGAGCAGTTTCCTTTAACCAATTACTCATAGCATATTGTAGGTTTATTATGTTTCGATTATCCTGCTTATAAGGATTGGCATTTAAATCGCGCTGAATTTTTTTATTTCCTGAAACATAATTATCATAGAGGCGTTGTCGATAGTTCATTTATCTACCAATTTTAATGAATTTGCATTTGCTTGGATGGCAAGAAAAAATGAGCCGTAGCTAAATTCCTTGCAAAGTGACGTTCAATAAAATGAAAAAGTAGTATCGAAGCAAAAATAGCTAGTGGTATTTCTATAAAGCTATTACAAAAAGCTTTAAACTTAACCTAAACTAATCTCTACTAATTATTAGATGGCTTGCCCAACCGGACTAGATTAGCAGTAATTAAAAAATCATCTTCATATTTAGTAGTATATTTATTAGATAATTGTCTAAATAGTTCAGGAAATTTAGCCTTGAACGCTAAAGATTTATGGTCTAATTGAAGAATTAAATCTTTTATTTGAAAACCTATTTTTTGAAAAATCTCACAGTATTCTTGAGTACTTAAACGTGAAAATAAATCAAGTTCAATATAACGTCCTCCACTTTGAAAATCCTCATTATTTTGCAGAAATGAGAGGAAATATTTCATATATTCTTCAGAATCTAGCAACAAATGGTTAAACGCATTTTGTAAACCACCCCGTCCTGAAAAATGATCGCCGCCAGCACAAAACCACAGAGGCCCATAGCTAGCATATAAACTTCCTCCTGGTTTTAAAATGCGAAATGATTCTTTAACAACTGATTTTAAATCTTGACAGTGTTCAAAAACTGCATCTGACGCACATAAATCAATTGATTCATCTTTGATAAATGAATGATTTTCCAAAGGAGATTGATAAAATTCAACTTCAACATTTAATGAGTGTTTACAATAATATGTAATTTCACTCCAAGAATCTTTGAATTCAAATAAATCAGTTGCAATAATTTTTTTAGGCTTTAATCTTGCCCAAGAAATAACATCCCAGCCAGTTCCAGTTCCTTGAACAAGGATAGTAGCTTCTTTAATTTCGCACAACGCTGACCCCCAAATACGACGAGTTTCTAAAGGCATTCCACGTCCAGGAAGGACGAGGGATGGTTGAAGAATTTTGAGAGTCTGTGGAGATAAAAATTGGCTAGCATATAAAGAAAGTAAAGGGCGACTAAAAAAGTAAAACAAACGCTTAAGTATGCTTGTATTATGTAATTTATCTTGCTCTAACCAAGAGATATTATAGTAATTTTCCTGACTACTCATAACACAAATCTAATATAGTTTTTAATCGGCTTGTATATGTATTTGTCTCTTTGGTAATAATTTGCATACCAAGCTTTCGCATTTCTTCTCTTTCAACAGGATTTTCCAATAACCATTTACACTTATTAGCTAAATCTTCTGGTGAACTAAAAAAACCGTACTCAGGATACCCAGCTAAGATTTCTCTGTGTTCTTGAGTATCTTCATAAATTCCACATCCGCCACAGGCAGCTATTTCAAATGTTCTCATAGTAGATTCATCTTTATTGCGTTTTCTGATAATACCTAGTGATAACTTAGAAAAATAAATAGCTAGCCGGAATTCATGCTCAAAAACTGCTGGTAGCTTCTGCCATTTTTTTAGATTCATTCTATCCCAAGCTGTACCATAAATTTTTAAGTTTAATCCATTCAATGAAGATATAGCATCCAAAAAAGGAATACGTTCACTATCACCTGTACCTATAAAGGAAATATCTGCTTTAAATAAATCTTGCTCAACTTGAGAAACATTTATCGGCTGGTGGCAAAGAAACGGATCATAGGCAAATGGCAAGAAATGAACTTTTTTAACTTCGTGTTTAATTAGCTCTGATAATATTTTTGTTTTTGTACTTATAACTAAATCATACCTTTTAAGATTGGATATAAAAAATTCGCTACGATGGTTTGGATTCCACGGATAATCAGTTAAATAATTAACAATCTTTGTACCTATTCTAGAACAAATATCGAATACTTCATTTGTTAAAGGAAAAATTCCTGTTACTAAAACAACTTGTGGACTGAATTCACTTATACATCTGACTATTTTTTTATTAAAAGACCACCATTCTAAAGGACGTTTTCCTGATATTTTAAAAAATATTTTGCCCCATGAGTGTTTCATAGATGGAGCGTAGGAATTCCAGCTTGTATCACTGGCATAAAACAAAAGGTTTAATTCTTGAAATCCTCTAGCAAATATAGAACCTAATTGATAACTTTCCGAAATATTACCAACAATTAGCATTTTATAATTCATAATGAACAATTATTAGGTTTTGCCAGCCATTCATCGCACTTGAATCCATATAAATCTTTATTTATTAGTGCCATAGAATAGTTGTATTCATGCAAAATAAGTTGACAATCATTAACTTGATTTTCTCCATGTGTAGTAAGATAATTGGTCTATGTTCTTGAAAAAATTTCTCTCCACCCCTCAATACATTTGCTTCAGCACCCTCAACATCTATTTTCACTAAGCTAACTGGATCATTTAAATTATGTAACGAATCTAAAGTAATAATAGAAACCTCTAAATTTCCCTTGTCTGTCAAATATCCTTGTGCGTGTAAATGAGAAGTAGCAAACTTGCTTTCCCCTATTTTGTCACTGACTGCTGCTGAAATAATTTCAATATTATCTATTTTATTCAACTGTATATGCTGACGAATAAACTCAATATTTCTAGGGAATGGTTCAAAAGATATTACTTTACCTCTTACTCCCACTAAACGGCTCAACAAGATACTAAAAAAACCTACATTCGCACCAATATCTAAAACAGTAGTGCCTTCAAGCGATAACTCAGTCAGTAGCTTCTGCTTATCTGCTTCATAAGAGCCTAGCCACATTCCATGTACTCCACTTCCCACAATCCACTTCATTCCTTTGGCTGGTCCTTGCAGGATAGGAAATATAGATTTTGTAGGTAATAGAGATAAAGGAAGACGAAGAAACTTTCCAATTGGATTGTTTGAGCGAATATTACTAAAGTTAAATGCAATCATAATATTACCTACGCAATTAATTGAACGTAAAGATTTGTAGCTAGATTACTTGGATTAGGTAATGATTTTAATTCTCTATATCGTAATTTAGACTGTACAATTGCCTGCGAAATTATGTTCGTTAATTGGAGAGTATCATTACATGAAAAAATCCAACCATGCTTAACATTTTTTATCAAATCCTTTGCACAACCAACCTTATCACTTACAATAACTCTCAAACCAAACTGAAGGGCTTCATTAACTACTAATCCCCAGGTTTCTCCATTCCGGGAAGGAAGAATTAGTGTATCTGCTATTGCATAATATTCACCTAATTCCGACTGATTTTTAAAGCCAACAAAAATTGCTCTTTCACCTAGCTGTAATTTTACTCTTTCTTCAAATTCCTCTCTTAATTCCCCATCTCCCACAGCAAAAAACCAAGTTTTTTCTTTTTCTACTGATGATAGTTTTTCTAAGGCATCAGGAATTATTAAAGGGTTTTTTACTGAAAACATCTTGCCACAATAGATTAGAACATGATCTTCTTCTCTAATACCTGCCTTAGCTCGTAAAGTTTCTCTCTGTGGTAGCCAAAAATCCACCTGTTTTTGAAAAAACTCTGTATCAATGGCGTAGTGAGCTAAAGTCATACGACTCTTATCTACTCCCATCCGCAAATAATGATTTATAGAATTTGTTCCAATTGGGAAAAAATGAGTAAATTGACGATAGTAAAAAGATAAGAATAGTTGACGTATTTTATCCTTGATATAAAAACGTGATAATGCCTCATCTGTTGTTTCAGCCCTAAGCATTAACTTGTGTCTAGCTAAAGTTAACAGCAAAGTGCTAGCGGTAATGAAAGTAGGTGAATAAGCAAAAATCAGTACAGCATCAGGTTTGTAGCGATTAATTGCAGCAACAGCTTTAGTAGCTAATTTGATACCTTGTATTCCTCTTAAATCTTTCAACGAATTTGTAGAGATAAATTCATGTTCAAAACCTGCTGTTGGTTGACAATCCCATTTAAATACTACACCAAAGTTAGGATCTTCTCTGGGTATTACACCATGATTACAGCCAAAAAAAACTTTTATTTGTAAATTTGGTTGCTGTGCTAACTCACGAAATACAGGTGCAAAATACTGAACTGGATGAGTAACGACAATTGCAAGTTTTATTAACATTTTAATTACTTTATCCAGTATATTTTGGTGATTCTAAATTACTTTTACAAAACATTAAGTAGTCTAGAAGTTAAAATATGGTCTATTTTGAACACCATTCGGATATTTCAAAAATTAAACAAGAATCCTCTATGAATTTTTAAACTTATGATTGAATTCCTAAATCAATCATATTAACTTCATATTTCACCTGTAACCTTACCAACCTAAATCTTGAATCACCTCAGAGAAAACACTGATTTAACCAAATGATTAACCAGTTAGAGCAGTCTTAACCCAGTACTCTTACTTAAGTTAGACTTAATCTTATCCTTCTTGCCAGACTTACTCTCTCCAGTACTTTTATCGGAGTAATAATAACCGTAGTCATTATTATCCGTAGCCACACAATTCACCACTATTCCTAACACTGGCACACGAGAATGCTCCAACAATCCTTTTGTAGTCTTAGCCGCAGCAGAATTAACTACACCAGGACGTGCAACTAACAACATTCCATCCGCCATTTTGCCTATTATCGACGCATCAGCAAAAACACTTAAAGGTGGGGTGTCAATAATTATGCAGTCATAATCTTGGGCAGCTTGTTGCAATAACCCATTCATCCGTTGTGAGTCTAATAGTACAGCTGGGTTAGGCGGTATCATGCCAGAACTAAGCAATTCTACATTGATCACTACTTCCTTGGCAGCTTCTGCTAACGTAGCTTGCCCCACTAAAACATTACTTAACCCTATCAAATTAGGTTGTTGCCACATTTCGTGTTGATGGGGGCGACGCATATCTGCATCAATCAATAGCACTCGCTTTCCCATTTGGGCAGTTGCGATCGCCAAATTAGCTGCGATAAAAGATTTACCCTCATTCATCACAGAACTGCTAACCACAATTACCTTCAGTTCCTTATCAGAAAAAGTGAAACCCAGGTTAATCTGGAGCATTTCAAAGGCAGCATTGACTGATGAATAAGGGTTATTCAGTACCGGTAATTCGGTTAAACTCTCACCACGAGCCAACCTAGCTTTTTGATCAAAAACCGGAATTGTACCCAACAAAGGATAGTCTAACAACTGTTGAGCTTCTTCTGTTGTCTTCACAGACTTGTCTCCAGCTTCTAGCAATAAAGCTGCGCCAATAGCTAAGAAAAATCCTAAAAATCCCCCTAGTGCTAAATTTAAGAGTATACGAGGAGAAACTGGTTTTTTCGGAAGTAAAGCTTCAGAAACAATCCTGGCATTACCTATATTCTGATTTTCCAGCACTTGAACTTCTTGCAATCGTTTGAGCATTTGTTCGTAGGTTGTTTGAGCAATCTGTAGCTGTCGTTGTCGTTGTAGTTGCAGTTGTTCTAGTTTGGGTAAGGTTCTCAGACGTGCTTGATAAAGTACAAATGCCTTCATCAACACACCAACTTGATTCTCCAATCCCAACCGTTCTACTTCCACTTGCACCAAATTAGCGGTTAGGGTCTGCTTGAGTTCTCCTATTTGTAAATCTTGGTCTGGGATAGGCTGCGAACTACCTAGAGTTTGGTTTACTCTTCCTTCTAGCTGCTTTTTAAGAGCTTGTTCTTTACTTAATAAACTAGTAATAACTGGGTGTCCATCGGTAAATCGTGACCTCTCCACAGCTAACTGGTCTTGAACCTTCTGATATTGTGATAGAACTTCTTGTACTGCTCTCGATTGACTTAAGCTGCTAAGTGCCATAGCTTGCTTTGTGTTCAATGCCAATTGATTTTGCAAAGCACCAGAACGGCTCCTAGCATCTACCAACCGCGCCCGAAGTTGGGTTATTTGATTGGATAATTCATTGAGACTTCTAACGCCTTCTTGAGCTTCTACTTCTAAAGAAACAACCTCGTATTTTTCTTTAAACTGACGCAGTTCTGCTTCCCCTTCTCTAACTTTTGCCTCAACTAGGGGTAATTGCTTGTTTAAAAATTCCCGTGCTGCTCTAGCTTCAGAACGGTTAACCCGAACATTGTTTGCTAGATAAGCACTCATCAATCTATTGATGATCGCTGTGGCTTCTTGAGGATTAGTACTACGGTAAGAAAGTTGTAAAATATCCGTCCCTCGGATACTTTTGATTTTCAAGTTACCCAGAAAACCATCTATTTCTAAAGGTTGTCCCAGTTTATCCTTCAGTTGCAACTCAGTAATAGTTTTTTGAGTCAGGGGGTTGGAGCGAATGATTTCTGCTTCAGTTTCCAAAGGGTTAGAGAGATTTGTCACCCCGCTAAGTTGTCCAAGTTGCTCATTTACACCTGTAAGGGAAGAAAGGCCACTTTGCTTATTAAAAAGAAGTTTACCCTCGGCTTCATAAATGTGTTTTTTACTAAAAGTAACTAACCCTGTGGCTCCAAAGACAGACCCCATAATGATTGCTATCAGGAACCAACGTCTTTTTACAGTCAGCCAATACTGTTGAAAATTAATCAGGTCTTGATCGTCTTGATGGGAAGGCATAGTTTAGTTAAGACTCCAGATGTTGACACTCATAAGGATTTAGTTGACTCATTATTTAGTGATATTAGAGTGAGGAAGTAGAAGAAGACAAAGATCAATTTGTCCAAATATTCTCTGAAATTGTTACTGGTTGATTGCAACTGTGTCTGGATAATCTATAAAGCTTCAGTCAAACGATATCAAGCTTCCCCAAAAAAGACTTACGTATTTTTACGGATTTTTCTACCTACTTTTTCTTAACGTATCATTTGCTATAAGTATTACTGGATTTTGTACTTCTCAAAAAATATTTTATGATTTAATTTTGTTCAAAGTTGATTATTCATTTTATTAAGTAAGTTAGCAGAATAAAATTAAACTATATAAAGGAAAATTAACTAGACTAAAACCCTTATATATAGTGCCTTTTGCCCTATTCCCACAACAATTATTTACGCCCACTTACTTGTATAGAATACAAATCATTTAAGCCTAAAAATCGAATTATTTTGGGTCATTTATTTAATCGCTTTGCAAAGACAAAATATATAGGACTCCGATTTGATTTATGAAAACATACTGAGACTGAAAAGCCCGTTTTATCTGAAATCTTGTTCAAAAATCAGATACTAGTCCTATATAAATTTTAATATATAGGTAATTACCACGTAGTTGATAGCTAAAACCAGGGTTAGAAATAAAGGATTCATAAATAGTTATCAAACAAAACAAACAAGACGGTTTTTTTGATTAAGCTCACAAAATTTTGTTTTCTTAGGTGTTGAAATCAGGGTTTCGTTCTCGATTGCAGGTCCTGTAGTTTACTGATGAGTTGGAAATTATTTTGAACTATCGAAATCTGATACTAAAAGTTTCAGGTTAATCATTGCTTGCATCCAGTTTTGTTATGTCTATGCTGTAATCTTTCTAATTTTTAGTAATGTAAGCAAATGACTACTACTCTTGCTGTTGGCAAAAAAAACAAGAAGTTACATCAGACACACAATATCCTCTCTCTATTACTGTTATTAGGGGATATTGTGGGTTTATTGTTGAGTTTGTCTCTCTCTTTATGGTTGCGATTGGGTCAAAATCTCAATGGTTTTGATCCTTTAATTTATTTATGTTTTTTCCTAGTTCTGGCAGGGCTATATTTAGCAGATACTTACCATCCAGATACTCAAATAGCAGGGTTACGCCCTCCATCCCGCATTCTGATTAGTAATGTTGTTGTTGGTATTATTGTTGCTTCTCTCATTTACTTTACTGGTGTTTTGGGAAAAGAACCGGTCTTGAAACGAGGAATTTTGCTCCCCTGCTTAGGCATATTTACCATCTGGGCTATGGTATCAAGAATATATGCAGCAAACTGGGCGCGGGAGCAAGCTCAACACAGCCGTTGGCTTATTTTGGGTGCAGGGAAAAAAGCCATTCTATTTGGCAAAACTTTTCTAGAACGCAGTTTATTAGGGCGCTTAGTTGTTCTAGCAACAGCAGAGCAGAACATTAATGAATTAGCAAAAAGTAATCGAGTTGCTGTGGGGAGCCTCAATGACTTATCCCAATGGAGTCAACAACCTTGGTCAGGGGTAGTAGTAACAACCCCAATGGAATTATCTGATGCACAGGTACAGCAGTTGATGCAGTTACGTTTATCTGGTGTCTCCATCTACGGGATTACCGATATTTGTGAAATCTTGTGGTATAAACTTCCCTCATTCCTGCTTCAGGATAACTGGCTGACTTTTGGTGCTGGTTTTAATTTAGCGGCTGACAGCATTAGTCAAAAGCTGAAGCGGTTATTAGACATTATTCTGGCATGGTCATTATTTCTGTTTTTATCTCCACTGATGTTGCTAACAGTACTAGCAATTAAGTTGGATAGTCCAGGCCCAGTGTTGTACACACAGATGCGGACTGGTTTGGAAGGAAAGCCCTTTAGAGTTTATAAATTCCGTTCCATGTATCAGGATGCCGAAAAACGGGGAGCGCAGTGGGCGAACGAACGAGACCCTCGGATTACCAGAGTAGGACGCTGGCTACGCCTGACTAGAATCGATGAACTACCACAGATTTTAAACGTTCTCTGGGGAGAAATGAGCCTCATTGGCCCCCGTCCAGAACGACCAGAATTTGATATCAAGCTGCGACAAGAAATTCCCTACTATGACTTACGTTATGTCGTCAAACCCGGAATCACAGGCTGGGCACAGGTTATGTATCCCTACGGTGCATCAGTAGAGGATGCTTACGAGAAATTAGCTTACGACCTCTACTATATCAAAAATTATTCCCTAGCTTTGGATTTAGCGATCGTCTTTAAAACCATTCGAGTAGTATTACTAGGTAAAGGCAGATGAATAAAAAAGTCTTAGTCACTGGTGGAGCAGGATACATTGGCTCCCATGTAGTTCGTCAATTGGGCGAGGCTGGTTACGATGTTGTGGTGTATGACAACTGTTCTACAGGTTCACCCCAAGCAGTATTGCATGGTGAGTTAATCATTGGTGATTTAAAAGATTCAGAATCTCTTTGGCAGGTATTTTCTCAACATCAATTTACGGCAGTGTTACACTTTGCTGCCAGTCTGAATGTATCCGAATCTGTTTCTCATCCTTTAGACTATTACGCTAACAATACTCGCAACACGCTAAATTTACTCCATTGTTGCAACAAGATGGGTGTGAAGCAAATTATCTTTTCCAGTACAGCAGCTGTCTATGGACAATCAGAAACCAGTCCTGTCAATGAATCTACACCAACTGAACCGATTAACCCCTATGGGCGATCAAAACTTTATTGTGAATGGCTGATTCGTGACTATGCAAACGCTTCTGATTTCCGTTACGTAATTTTACGATACTTTAATGTTGCCGGAGCAGAACCTGGTGGGCGATTGGGGCAGGTGTCAAAAAAAGTATCCCATTTAATTGGAGCTACCTGTGATGCTGCACTCAAACGCAGGCTAAGAGTACAAATTTTTGGTACGGATTTTCCAACACCCGATGGAACGGCAATTAGAGACTATATTCATGTTGAAGACCTAGCAACAGCACATCTGGATGCTTTGGCTTATCTGGAGCAAGGTAACGAAAGCCAAATTCTCAATTGTGGTTATGGGCAAGGTTACAGTGTACGTCAAGTTATCGAACGGGTTAAGGTTATTTCTGGGGTAGATTTTCCGGTCATTGAAACAGAACGTCGCCCTGGCGATCCTGCTTGTGTGATAGCTAGTGCTGATAAAATCCGTAAATTCCTGGGCTGGCAACCAAAATATAATGACTTAGATCAAATTGTCTACACTACCCTAACCTGGGAAATGCAGAAGAAAGATTTGATGTTAAAATCACTAGCTGCGGTTGCGTAAACTAGCAATTCTCATTATGAGAATGGTTGAATGGTTATTAGTCAGACAAAGAACGTCTGTGATAACCGCTCTCCTGTTCAATACCGGGAGCAACGCGATTTTGTGAGGTCGGATCAAAAATCAGCGATCGGTGAAAAGCTTGACTATCATAATATATCTGATGAATATTTGTGTAAAAGTACCATTGAGGAGGATATCAAAACTGATATTTATCAATGCATTCTCCTTCACAAAGAGTTTGCCCAAGCACTGAATATAGTTATTTTGGTCAAAACCAATCTTAAAACTAATGCTCGTAGCCATGTAATTCTTTTTTCTAGTGACCTAACTCTGTCATTTGAAAAAATCATCGACTATTACAAACTCCGTTTCCAAATCGAGTTTAATTTTAGGGATACCAAGCAGTTTTGGGGATTGGAAGATTTTATGAACCTGAGCCAAACTGCCGTGACTAATGCTGCTAATTTAGCATTTTTTATGGTCAATTTATCCTACCATCTTCTCGCTGATTTCCGTCAACTCAATCCCGGTTCCGGCATTATTGATCTTAAGGCTCACTATCGTGGTTTTCGATATGTTTGTGAAATCTTAAAAATGCTTCCCGAAATCCCTGAGCCTATTTTATTAACCCAGATTTTTGCCAAGCTCACTGCTTTAGGACGTATTCATCCCGTTTCTACAGGTGTTGAACCCTCGTAAATTGGCTGAGGTATTGCCAAACAGATGCCATATTCGAGAATGTGTTCCGGGAGAATCAGGCATCAGATGAAAATCCTAAATCATTGCGAGTGTCTATAGATACTAAAGCCAAGGTGAAGATTGGGAACCTTTCTAGAGGTGGTAAAGCCTGGACACTAGAAGCAAAAGCGGCGGATGATCACGATACACAGTGGCAATCAGTTTTAGTTCCCTTTGGCATTCTCAACACCCACAGTTCCAAGCTATTGATATACTTGGGTCAGTTGGCGGAAACTAGTGATTTTATTGTCGATTGTTTAACCGCTTGGTGGCATGAGAATCAACACGATTACCTTGATCTTGATGAATGGGTGATTGATCTCGATGGTGGTGCTGCGACTCGCAGTAACCGCACACAATTTATCAAACGTATGGTTGAGTTGTCTCAAGAAATTAATTTAAAAATCCGACTAATTTATTATCCCCCAAACCAAATAGCAAGTACAATCCCATAGAACGGTGTTGGGCTGCCTTGGAGAACTTTTGGAATGGCGCGATTTTAGATTCTGTTGCCACCGCCGCACAATGGGCTGCCAATATGACTTGGAAAGGAATTACACCCATTGTACATCTGGTTGAAACCACTTATGAAAAAGGAATCACGGTTCTCTCACAAGAGTTAAAACAGTACCAACCCCAATGGCAGCATTCTGAAACATTACCCAAATGGGATATCACCATTATCCCTGTTTAACTGGTATCTTATTTTCTTGCAAGTCCCTAAGCGATGTCTGCGACGGGCAAAGCCTACGCACTGCACCCCAAGCGCCCCTATAAAACCTGCTTTCGCCCTTGCTCATCGCCCCACTAAACTCTTGTTAAAATCGCGTTTGCGATCGCAAACGACCACTGCAAACGCTGTGCCATAGTGCCGTCGCCGCGACGAACAGCTATGACGAAAGTATCTGTAATCGCTGACCTGCCGCAAAATATTTGTGCGGCGATCGCCAATATCTGACAAAACTAAACTGTCCAGTTCAGTTTTTGGCTTGACCAGATTTTCTTGATTCGGAGTATTACTAATACTCTGTCGTAAATTGAGTAAGTAATACTTTTCCCCGCGATCGCATACAGCTAATAGCTAGAAAGTTATATATTATTGATCAAGTTATTTAAAGCTGATTTCGCTACTAATTCCGCTCGTGAAGATGTGATTTTCTGGTAGCGTAAGGTAGTTTGAATATTTTCATGCCCCATCAACGCCCGTAGTTCCTCAATCGCCATTAGTCCCACCCGCTCAGTCGCAAATGTATGTCGGAGATCGTGTAGGCGAATGCCTTTTAATTCATGGCTTTGGTTAATTACCTTTCTCCAGTCTGCAAGAATAGCTTCATAACTTACTGGCGTTATAACTTTGGTCGTTGGGTGCTGGGCAGTGAATAATGCTCTGGAGGCAGAGTTGCGATAATATCTTATATAGTCTTGTAAAGCAAGTTCAGCATCTTCACTATAAAAGCACCAGCGTTGTTTGTTGCCTTTACCCACTACCTGGAACTTGCGTTGCTCCATATTTATGTACTCTAACTCTAGCGAGAGTAATTCTCCGATTCTCGCTCCACTACGATGAAGTAACCGGACTATCGTCTCCAGTCTGGCGTTAGATTTTTTGATTAAATCATACAAAATATCTAGCTGTAATGGCGTAAGATAGCGTATTATCTCGTCTGTCTTGTGTTCAAAACGTTCTCGTTCTGGTTTCCTCCGATTTAACCGACTAGCTGGATTGGATTGAATGTAGCTTTCATCTACAGCAAAATTAAACAGAGCGCTGATTATCGCTTGGTGGCGATTATGCGTTGTGTAATTTAAATCATCTAAACTTTGTAAATAATCTTTGAGGAGTTGACGGTCTACTAATTCTATAGGTGTTCTGCCATGCTCTTTCAGCAAAGGTAGTAGTGTTTGCTGGTATGATTTTAGTGTACTAGCAGCTAATCCATTTCGTGAGAGGAAAGCTGTAGCTACTTGTGCTAATGTAGTTGTCATTTTTTACCTATTTTTAGGAATTAAGCAGAGGATCATTTTAAAAAAAGATACTTAAAGAATATACGTAAACACATACTTTAGCACATACTTATTACATGGATAACACCCCTCAACCCCAAGAATCGCTGGCAGAGTACGTTAAAAGAATACGCACCAGCCTTTCGCTAAGTCAAACTGAACTGGCCGTAAAAGCCGGAATCCATCTTCAAAGTTTGGGTAAGATTGAACGAGGCATGACTACCAAGCTCAATAGTAAAAGTCAGCGTGGGTTAGCTGTTGCATTACAAGTTCCATCTGAGTACCTGGATGCGGTTGCCCGTGGTGTTGCTGTTGGGGCATCAGATATTCTCAAATTTTGTCCCCACTGTTGGACTGCTGGGACAACTCTTGAAGATATTTGGTTGTCGCCGCGCTCCAAGTTTTGTTTTTTGTGCGGGACTGGGTTACGTAGTAGTTGCGCCAGGTGTAACGAACCGATTAAGTCTGTTAAATTTCGCTTCTGCCCTTACTGTGGTTTTCCATATAAGGAGTCTGTTGATTCTGTTGTGGTTTGAACAAGATTTTGGGTGCGATTTGTTGTAAGGGTAATCGTACTCAAAATCTTGTTTAACCATCTGTACAACTGATATTAATTTTCTTCTTGAAGCTTTGCTTGTAACTGCTGCACTTGTTCAAGAGTTAACCCTGTTACTCTTGTAATTGCTTCAATAGTCATCCCCTCGCGGAGTAAATTCACCGCTACCTTTTCCAAAGCTTTTTGGGCACCTTCCTGTTGCCAACTTGTTACAATCTCCATGATTTCCTCCCGTTCAGTTAACCCTATTGTATCGATAGCCGCTTGGAAAACTTGCTCTTCGTTTGCATCCAGCCGCAAATACGTATCAACGAACCCAGAAATCAATTGCATCCTTGCTGGGTCTAATTTTAACGTTGCCAGCAACCGCAAACATTCTGCCTTCACCTGGGGACGTTCTTCTGTTGGAATATTCATCTTTGACATCAAAGCTGCGGCCACCGGATTTGGCTGCATCAGAAAATCGCGCCAATTTAAACGATTCAACTGAATTGCTACAAACTGAAATTCCAGTACTTTTAAGTCGCCAAAGGTGACGCGATAATTTTGGGGTTCGGCGCGTTTGGGTTCATCAAAAGAAAAAATTACAACTGGGTAAATCGGTAAATCATACTTTTCATGAAGACGCGCAAAATATTTAAACATCCGCTTCGCAAATGCTGTTTCAGTGTAAGACTGGTTTTCAACGTGAATTAAAAAACAAGTATCTTGCTGTTGATAACGCACCTGTGCCAGTAAATCAATTTCCTTTTTTTCGCCGGAAGTGACATCAGTAAAGACTTCCTGCGGTAAAAATTGGATAGAATTACGATCTATTTGGCTGGCTACTTGAGGCAGGAATAAATCGAGAAAATCAACAAAAAACGTAGATAGTAATTCTTTGAAAAGACGGTCATGGTCAATCATAATGTTTATCTTCAACTCTCATAACAATCATTCTATTTACAGGTTAAAATTTTCACTAAAATTCAGTATTGCATATACTAACATATCTCTGCAATCTACTAGAATGAAGAGATGATAATCTGATGTATGTTAACTGTCAAAACTGACTTCATGAGATACAAGCTATGAAATTATCAGACTTATCAGCAGAAAGCCTAGAAAAAATTAAGGCAGTTAGATGGGATAGGATTATTGAGAAGCATGAAGGGACAGAGAGTTGGGAATCAGTTCTCAGATATGAGCGGGTGCAGTGCGATTTTGTTAGGTGCTTAAAATTAGGGTACTAAATCACCTATTTAGGGCTGCGTAGGCGTAGCTCGCCGTAGGCATCGCAGCCAAATAACTGTTTTTATTGAGAATTTAGCTCTCTAACTGAGAATTAAAGTCCGATCTAACAAAATCGCATTGCTCCCGATATGAGCAGCCAGAATTTTTGTCACTTCAAGGATGTCCGATATTATTACCTGTAGATAAGTCACATCACCCTAATATCACCATAATCAGGTGTATCTGGAGTGATGTGGTGAGAAATCCGGGCTAGCACTTCATTTCTTCCCACTGATCAAATGGTTGATAATTTGAGGTAAGTTAGCAATTTCGTGCATCAAATCTTGTGGGCTAAATCCTAAAACCTTCAAGATAATGACGATGATAACAATTGCGATTGCTGTACTGAGAAATGTCTTCAATAAATCCAGTAATGCCCTAAAAATTAGGAAAGCAACAATCACTGCCGCTACTAAAATAATTAAATTAACTGGCATATTTTTGCCTGGGTAAATCTCCAAAAATCAGTAAACACTTGAATTATAGACTTAAGGTTTGGCATCACTGCACCAAAGAGAACATAGCCATCTCGCCCCCCTATTTAATCTAATTGTAGATTTCTTAAAACAGAGTTAACAATTTCATCTAACGGTTACAAATCAAAATCAAGGCTGAATGTTTCCCCTTCGGAATCTTCTTTTTCCTCTGTAATTGGAGTTGAAGTCCTTGAGGGTAGTTGATTTGACTCAGTATTAATCGGTGTATTTGCTACAAGTTGTGCAGGTAATCCAGCCTTGATAAAAACAAAATAGCAATCAATTATAAAGTAAAGCGTCTCCAGGTAACTTTTACCTAGTTGTTGCGATTCTGCAAATATCCGCTCTCGGTAGTTATCTTTGAGCCGAACTTTTTCCGGTGCTAAGTCTTGTTTATCTGCCATTGCTATAGTTTCCCCGATGTGCTTGTTGGATTCTTGCTACTGATAGTTTTTGCCATTTCTAGAAGCCCAAAAACATTAGCTTCTACCGGATTGTCCAGGATTTTAAACCCGTTCTTCTCTAACAGTTTCCTAAATCCTGGTAATAGGCAACCTCCACCAATCGCCCAGATTTCATCCCCCTGGTGCTTGGCATCAAGTGTCAGATTCACCACTTTCTTCAAGTATTTTTCATACCAATCTTTCAAACAAGCACTGTATATATCTTTGATATCTATGTCACGGCTATACCTCGTATGCCCCATTTCCAAACAAAATCGGATTTTGGAAGCATCCCCGATTTTTCCGCCATTTAAATGTTTCATTTTTTGGGAAATATCATCGATGAGAACTTCTACACCTATAGGGTACGCAGTGTGAACTTCTCGCCGACCCCGGTTGTAACGAGAATACAGGGTCGTACCATTGCCAAAGTCTAAAATTGTTAGCTTTTTGGGGAGTTGATGCCCAAATAATGCGCCCATTCCCTCTAGCACAACTTTCAGCACTTCTACTTTCACGTCTGATTGCTTGCCAGCAAGTAGCGGCTGATATTCTCCACTTAGTACTTTTTGCAATTGGTCAGCCAAGCCAACATCATGTAAGCTGACTACTAATTTTAAATGCCAAGCCTTACGGGGTGGCAGATGTGCCAATGCACCGAATAATGTCAACAACGCATTATTGACTTTGTTTTCATTGTTATCTGTATTGCGGTCAAAATAATTTCCTGTACGGTAAGCTGATTCTCCAACGGTGTAAGCAGTACCGTTAAAAACTACCCTTCCTGGGACATCTTCCATTTCGGCTGTTGAAATATAGCTCGGCACACGAACTACTTCAAAGCCATCGACTAAAAGTTTTAGGCTTCCGTAGCCGTTATCGAAACCCGCAGGAAAAATTT
>Ga0209591_10001538_pt1 | contig 28423 bp, 25 predicted proteins | sample MAT01_FD_187207 | JGI IMG/M metagenome (GOLD analysis project Ga0209591, IMG submission 187207) | Freshwater microbial communities from Lake Fryxell liftoff mats and glacier meltwater in Antarctica - MAT-01 (SPAdes) (version 2) | ecosystem: Environmental > Aquatic > Freshwater > Ice > Liftoff... | reverse complement strand
TAACCGTACCTGCTCTTCGGTAATGTCTATTTTCTCTATATAATATATAAGCTCCTGCTCCAGCCGGTTGCCGTCGTAGTTTTCTTTTCCAACATTTTCTTCCAGCAGCCGGGTAATGCCTTCTCGTATTTTTTGTTTGCGAAGTGGTTCCAGCTTTATTACTTCGGCCTGCTGGGTTTCTATATTACTGATGCGGAGCATAAGTTCCTGCTCCAGCACAGCACCTTCATTTAACCGGTGGGTATTCAGGTTATTGATAGCAGCCTGCAATACTTCCTGGAAATCGGCCCACTCGCCATCAGACAGGGTTTCGCTGCTGGGGGTAATGACCTCTGGCAGTTTAACAAGGGTGCTTAATATATGAGAAGCATCCAGGTTCAGGGCGGCAGACAGTTCGGCCAGGGGTTTATAATAGGCTTTGGCCAGGTCGGTATTAATAGTAACAGGTTTGGCACTGCCGGTATCCTTCAGGCTTATCATACAATCCACACTGCCGCGGATTAATTTCTCCGACAACATCCGGCGGATATCAAATTCAAAGGGTTTTAGAATTGATGGTAGCCTTAGTTGGAGTTCAAATTGTTTTCCATTGAGTGATTTAATATCAACCAAAAAAGTTTTATCCCCCACATTTTTTTCGGCTCTTCCAAAACCGGTCATTGATTTCAGCATGAAGTATTTTTTAGATTAGGGTAAAGGTATTTTTAATTATTGAGTAATAAGGGAATGAATAATTGAATTGAATATTGATAAAATTGGATTGTATATTTATTTCATGAGTAAAGAATTCTATGTATGAAATTTATATTCCCCTTCAGAGCCTGTCCCGCAAATGAGGGAGGATAGGGGCAAAAAAAATCCCTTCGTAGTAAGCGAAGGGATAATATATGGATGGGTTAGTAAGTACGGGAACCAAATTCCCTGCACAATATTAGAAAGAAAATTCTTTAACCAAAAAATATTTCCAAACTATTTTATTAACATTTTTACTATGGCTGTGGATAAGCCATGCAAAAAATGCTATACTTTTTATGTGTATAAGAAGCATTCTAAAGTATTCCGTGTACTGATTTTTTTTATGATAAAATTTTACTTCCGCTGAAACACTTGCCAGTCAGGCATTTCATTGATACTTGTTTTTGATAATCAATGTGCTTGTCTGTTGCTTTACAATTAATAACTACAAAAATATTCAGCCTTATCCATCGCTACTCTCTCATTTTTGCATGAAAAAAATATTTTTAAAAAGTTGCAGTTAGAACCCCGCAAACTAATAAAATCACTTGTTTTAACAGTTATCTGCCATTTGCAAGGTCGTTACCTTTGCACAGCCTTCGCAAATGCTTCGGCGTATAAACCAAAATTTATTGTATGAGGTTTGATAATCCTGTTCCTGTAACAACCATTGCACAACTTATCGGTGCCGAAATAGTTGGTAATGTAAATGGAAATGTTACCGGTATTAATGAGATACATAAAGTTTCAACCGGTGATTTAGTTTTTGCAGATCATCCAAAATACTATGATAAATGCATCAACTCAGCAGCAACATTTATCATCATCAATAAAAAAATGGATTGTCCTCAAGGCAAAGCATTGCTGATAGTGGATGAACCGTTTGAAGCATATTTAAAGATTGTCAAATTTTATCGTCCGTTTACACCATCCATAAAAAGTATAAGTGATACGGCATGTATTGGCGAAGGAACTGTAATAATGCCGGGTGCATATATCGGTAATCATGTAACGATTGGAAAAAATTGTATCATTCATCCGAATGTTACCATTCTTGACTATTGCATTATCGGTGATGATGTGGTTATCCAGGCAGGAACCGTTATCGGCAGCGATGCTTTTTATTACAATAAGAAAACCAACCGGGATATACACTATAAAAAGATGGACAGCTGTGGCCGGGTGCTGATAGAAAATGGAGTAGAAATCGGGGCCAACTGTTCTGTTGACCGGGGTGTAAGCCACGATACGATAATTGGTGCCGGAACCAAGATGGATAACCTCATTCATATTGGCCATGATACAGTAATAGGAAAAAATTGCCTCTTTGCCGGGCAGGTAGGCATAGCCGGAGCCACTACTATTGAAGACAATGTAATTCTCTGGGGCCAGGTGGGAGTAAGTAAAACCCTTACTATCGGAAAAGATGCCATCGTATATGCACAAAGCGGTGTGAAGGATTCTATTGCCGGCGGCAAAGTCTATTTTGGCTCACCGGTAGAAGATGCGAGGGAAAAAATGAAAGAATTTGTCTGGATAAAAAGGATACCGCAGTTGTGGGAGAAGGTGATGGCGAACAAATAAATGAATTACGAATATTGAACAAGGAATGAAGAATTTCGAGGTGCCTCAACTTCATCATTCGAAATTCTCTGTTCATCTGTTGGACATTCTTTAATCAGGCACATAATCATACGGTAATAAATCCGCTACATTCTTCCAGCTCCAGTAGCCCTGGTTTATCCAATCTTTCTGGTCGTAGTAATATCCATTTTGTGTGATGGCAATACCTTCTTTTATATCAATGTAAGAAATAATATAGGGAACTGTTTTGGGTAGCGACATTTTCTTCAGGTACTCAGGTTCAGGTCTCTTTTTAGTGTATGTAATGCTCACCTTTCTTGGAAAGTAAATTTCTATCTGCATGGTACTGTCCAATGTACCATAATACAATGTATCATACACATTTTTTACCTTATTAAACTTCTTGTCATTGTTTTCGTCCAGCATATCAACTATCCAGCCATCTTCCAGCAAAGTGCTGTCGTAATAACTGCGCATAAAATGAAGCTTGGAGCCTTCATAGGTTTTTACCCGGTTCTTTGTCCAAACTCTTTTCAGGCTGTCATCTCCTTCCATTTCTGTGTAAAGACAATAACCACGGTATGAATTGATATTGGTATTGTAATAAAATACAAATGAATCCAGTTGGTAACGAAGGTTATACCCTAATGCCTTATTGGAAATTTGTAAGGCATCAGTTGCCATCACTTTCAGCCGGTTGCTTCTTTTATAAAAATAAAATTTCAATACCTCCGGGTTCGTCAACACACATTGAGCTGCATTAGGAGTAGCGCCAATAAAATTTTTCATAAAAAAATCGCCATACTTTTCAAGGCCATCCGTTACTTCGAAAGTATTCTTCAGCACTACTTCACCAAGGCTCTTATCTTCCTTTACCATTAATACTTCCAACTTGCTGTTTTCTGTAACACGGATGGTTTGTGTTTGATAGCCGGTATAGCTGAATATCAAATCATATCCGCCCGACTTTAAAGCAATAGAAAATTCTCCCTGTTTATTGGTAACAGTACCCAATGTAGTATTCTGGCAAAATACCGAAGCCGGAGTCAGCGGTTCACGGGTAGATGAATCCAATACAGAACCTGTTATTACAAATTGTGCATGAGTAATAAATGAAAACCCACAAAGCAGGGAAACGAGAACAAAACGAATTTTTTGCATAGAAGATGATTACCGCTTAAAGATACTATCAAAGCCGTTACGGTTGCACGGCAGGAATTGTGCCAACGTATTTTTCACAGGCTTTTTTAATTGATTCCTCCAACGGTGTAAAGGAAAAATCCGGCAATGCTTTTAGTATTTTATCATTTTCAAACCAGGTCTGGCTTTGCGCCACCCTTGCACTTTCTTTTGTTAGCAGTGGTTTTTTGCCGGTAAACAATGATTTAAATTTTTCCAGCCGCCAGGCTACCGCCATCAGAAAAGCGGTGGTTTGTTTTTGCGGACGTTTTTTCCCAAATCCATCGGCTATCGTATCCTGTAACTTTTTAAAAGGCCATGTGTCGCCGTTTACAATAAACCGTTCTTCGTTGATAGTGCTTTCCATTAACAGGATAGCAACTTTTGCCACGTCTTCCACATCCACAAATCCATTGATACCGGGAGGGTACCATTTGAATTCTTTATATACATTGTTGAAGATAGCACAGCTGCTGCTGTGCCAGTCACCATAGCCGAGTATGGTACTGGGATTTAAAATAACAGCTTCCAATCCCTCACTCATGCCCCGCCACACTTGCAGCTCCGCTTTGAATTTGCTTTTGCCATAATGTGTATTGGCTTTGCTTTCTTCCCATTTTTTTTCTTCATTCACATTACCTCCATTAGTTGTTCTTCCAAGTGCTGCCACAGAACTGATATGAATGAGCCGCCGTACATTTTTCTCCAATGCCATATTCACTACATTGGCAGTTCCTTCCACATTTACATGATACATATCTTTTCTATCCTTCTTTGCAAAGGATACAACGGCGGCTGAATGAATGATGGTATCAACACCTTCCATGGCATCCTGCAAGGCGACCACATCCAGCACATCACCTTCTATCCATTCAACAGCATCAAAGATTTCGTTTGAAATCCAGAATGGTATTTTATTACTGCGCCAGATTGCCCGGACAGTATAGCCTTTCTCTACTAATTGCTTAATAATATATGAACCAAGAAAACCAGTGCCGCCTGTAACGAGTATCTTTCCCCTATCCCCTAAAGGGGTATTAGAAACTTCGTCTTGCTGTAAATTGCTTTTTTGTAAACCGTTACTCAATGTAATTTTTTTATTGTAAAGAATTTGTCAACATAATGACTAGTATTCCCCTTTAGGTAACCGAGCAAGGCGAAGGTTAGGAACGAAGTTCGGAGGTATATTTATAAAACCCTTCCCCGGTTTTTTTACCCAATTTTCCTTCTTTTACTTTCTGTTCCTGGATATATGATGGCTTTAATCTTTCCGGGTTATTCATTTGTTCATATACCGAACAGCTTACGGCATAGTTTATATCGTTGCCAATTAAATCCATCAGTTTAAATGGCCCCATACGAAAACCACTTGCTTCTGATAGCTTGTCTGCTGTTTCAAAATCAATGAGGCCCTCTTCCACCAGCCGCAACGATTCGGTGTAATACGGTCTTGCCACCCTGTTCACAATAAAACCGGGAGAATCTTTACATAACACCGGCACTTTACCCATTTGTTTTGCCAGTTCTACAATTGTTTCGGTGGTTTGTGCATTGGTATATTCCGTGTTCACCACTTCCACCAGTTTCATTATCGGGGCAGGATTAAAAAAGTGCATACCAATCACCCGTTGAGGACTCATTATCCCGGCAGCTATTTTTGAAACAGATAAGGAAGATGTGTTGGTAGCAAAAATACATTCGCTGTGATTAAGCTCTGCCAGTTGATTAAACAAAGCAATTTTTATTTCAGGCTTTTCAATAATGGCTTCAATAAAAACATCTGCCAGACAGGTGTGAATATCATCAGTAAAATGTATCCGCTGCTGAATCTTTTCTTTTTCTTCGTTCGTTATCTTTCCTTTATCCACCAACGATTGCAGATTATTCTCTATACCGGCCTTTGATTTTTCCAATACTGCCGGGTTCAGTTCATACAACAACGTAGAAAATCCAGATTGTGCTGCAGCCTGTGCAATACCGCTGCCCATCGTTCCTGCCCCGCAAACACAAATACTGTTGATAATCATAAAGTTTATTTGAAGCAATAAAGATACTACTCTGCCCAAAGCTATACATCGCAAAATAAAAACCCCTCTTATTTTGACTGGGTAAATTGTATCTTTAGAATTATGTTTTTGTTTATACGGAACCGGATATTGCTGATAGCTGGGGTATTATTATTTCCGTTTTGTTGCTTTTGCCAAACCGAAATGTGGTGGTCTAATAATGTGAACTGGGATGGCCAGTCCCACTGGTCAAAATACCTTATCCTTTCTCCAAAATATATGGGCCCTAATGCACTGAGTGTGCCATTTATTAATAATGGCAGCATTGACAGTCTTTCCTCCATCGGCTTTTCTGCTAACACCCATTTTTCAAAAGGGGATAATACACAAAACCTGGTGCTGTATGGCAACTATACTACCAAACAAAATACTATTTCAGTAGATGTGCAGTTTGTACCTTTTGAAACTTTTCAGCTATCACATGAAAAAAAAACAGAACGAAAAACATTTTATTTAGATTATTATAAAAAAAAGACGGTGGGTGATGTGGTAGCGAGTACAACCATTCAGCTTTTTCAAAAAAAAAGAGATAAGATACAGTTGGCACTGCGGCTTGGCATCAGGATGCCCTCCGGCGGACTTTTAACCATGGCAAGATATGCTGATGTACCTTCGTATTGGATTGACATTGGCGGGGGCCTGCCTTTTAAAAACAGTAACTGGAAATGGATAGGTATGGCCGGTTTTTTGGTGTGGCAAACAAATATAGAAAAGCACCGGCAGAATGATGCAATCCTGTTCGGCAGCGGTTTTGAATGGAACAAGAAAGGACTTCGGTTACAGGCTTATGGAGCAGGCTATTCCGGATATTTGAATAATGGCGACCGGCCAACATTAGTAAGAGTAAACATAGAAAAGAGAAAGAACAATAAAGTCTATATCTTTCGTTTGCAACAGGGGCTGCATGATTTTGCGTATTTCAGTGCTGAAGCCGGAGCCCGGTTCATTTTGGAAAAATAATCCTCGTATTTTTTAATTTTCTTACCTTAAACAAAAATTTGATATGGACACCAACCAACCAACCTCTCCTGCCACTTATGTACCGGCCGCACCTTCACCCGGAATGTTCGGCTCAAAGATTCCTTCTTCGATAGCATTTATAGTCGCTGTGCTACTTTTCTTTATGCCTTTTGTTGATATTAAGTGCAACAACATGTCGCTGCAACAAGTAAGCGGCATTCAGCTTGCCACTGGCTTTAAAATGAAAAACAGCAGCTCCGATAATTCTTATTTGAACGACATCAAATCGGAAACGGTGGATAAGAACATTACAAAAGCTGCTACCAATACCGACAAAAAAGATCCTAATCTTTTTGCACTTATTGCCTTAGGACTCGGGGTGCTGGGCCTCATATTATCATTTACAAATGCTAAAGCTGCAATAGGTGGGGCAATGGTTACCGGTATTGCTTCTGCCGGTGCGATGATAGGCCTGATGCTGGACCTGAAAAAGAAAGTGAAAATGGATATACCTGATGTGAGTGATAAAACTCCTGATAATGATGTTGGTAATACCATTGATAAAATCGGGAATAAAATGAATGACCTGACTGATAAGATGAATATCACCGTTGACTTTACACCCTGGTTTTATGTTTCTGTAATTGCTTTCCTGGCAGCAGCCTTTTTCTGCTATAAGCGGATGTCGGCAAAAAAATGAAAGTATTAATCAATTAATAATTGCTCACCACTTAAAACCAACCAACATGGACAGAAAAACATTCACTATTATTTTAGCGATTGCATTGATCGGCAGCTTCTTCCTACCATACTATAGTTTCGGCGGAAGAGGAGGTGTAAGCGGCTTAGACCTGGTAACCGCAAAAGGAGGAGACTGGCAAAAGTATCTCATCATCCTGATTCCACTAACAGGTTTATTCTTGCTACTGGGAGAGCTTAATAACAATTATATTTTGAGCAGGGGCTTACTATCATGGCTACCTTTATTTACATTACTGTTCATTATTTTTATCTCCCCCCTTATCAAAGGAGCTGACTTTGGCAGCATCTTTAAGTATATAGGAAAAGGATATGGAGCAGGCCTGTGGATAGCAATAGTATCATCGCTGGTGCTTGCTTTTTATAACCCTCCGGCTAAATAATACACACCATCATGTTTTGTTGAAAGGCCGCCTATATAGGCGGTCTTTTTTATATCGCTGAAGTAAACTGTTTTAAAAACCTTACGTCGTTCTCACTGAACAATCTTAAATCATTAACGCCGTACTTCAGCATCGCTGGCCTTTCGATACCCATACCAAAGGCAAAGCCGGTATATTTATTGGGGTCAATATTACAATTGGATAAAACATTGGGGTGTACCATACCGCAACCAAGAATTTCTACCCAACCTGTTTTTTTACAAATATTACAACCGCTGCCGCCGCAGATAAAACAGGTTACATCCATCTCGGCACTTGGCTCCGTAAAAGGAAAATAAGAAGGACGGAAACGAACCTTTACCTCTTTACCATACATTTCTTTTACAAAAAAATAAAGTGTCTGTTTCAAATCAGCAAAAGAAACATTTTCATCAATATATAATCCTTCCACCTGGTGAAAGAAGCAATGGCTTCTTGCACTTACTGTTTCATTTCTATAAACTCTGCCGGGCATTACCATACGGATAGGCAACTTGCCTTTTTCCATTTCCCGAATTTGTACATTACTGGTATGAGTACGAAGAACCCAATCCGGATTTTGTTGTACATAAAATGTATCCTGCATATCTCTTGCCGGGTGATGTGCGGGAAGATTCAATGCACCGAAGTTGTGCCAGTCGTCTTCTATTTCCGGGCCTTCTGCTACTGCAAACCCCAACCGTTGAAAAATAGAAACAATGCGGTTCTTCATTAATATAACCGGGTGACGGGAACCGAGTGGTAAGGTATCACCGGGAAGAGTAAGGTCTATCTGATTAGCCATTGATTGTTGGCCGTTGGTAGCAGACTCCCTTAGTAATTCGAACTTGCTTTCCGTAAAAATCTTGAATTCATTCAGCATCTGTCCGGCTTCTTTCTTTTTATCAGGAGCTACATTTTTCATTTCCCCCATTATCTCTTTCACAATACCTTTTGTGCCGAGCCATTTAATTCTAAATTCCTCAACAGTTTTAGCATCTGAAGTAGTTGACCCTTCTATTTCTTTTTTATAATCCTCAATCTTTTTCAGCAAATTTTCCATGGCCGCAAAGATAAGCTAAGAGAGGAAATGAGTGGCACGCAGAGAGCACAGGGTGCGGAGAGTTATTAATTACTATTTTACAGGAATTAATATAATTTTTATCAATGCCCAACAATTTGGGGGTGTTTCCTCTTTGAGCCCAGCGACCTCTGCGTGAAATCTCTCTTTTTTTCTCTTTTACCTCTTAGCTTTGTACTTATGTCAGACCACCTCAACATCTCCGATTTTTTATCCCCTGTCAACCTGCATGAGGTTTCTCATGATGAAAGTTATAAAGATGGACAACTGGGAAAAACTATTGCTGTATATAGCGAAGAATTTCCGGACCTGGATGAAGCACAAATAGTAATTGTGGGCTGTGGCGAGCAGCGGGGCAGCGGACTGATTCATGGACATAGTGAAGCTCCGGATATTATCCGTCGCCATTTTTACTCTTTGTATTACTGGCACCAGGATATAAAAATTGCCGATGTAGGAAATATTAAAGTGGGTTCTTTATTTACTGATTCCTATGCTGCATTAAAAACAGTGGTGCAGGAACTGATGAATGACGGCAAAACAGTTATCATTCTCGGTGGTTCGCATGATCTGACGCTGTCGCAATACAATGCGTATGCAGAAAATAAAAAAACGATTGAAGCAAGTTGTGTGGATGCGTTGATTGATCTGAACCTTGAATCACCATTCCGACATGAAAATTTCCTGATGGAAATGCTGACCGGTGAGCCCAATTATATTCGTCACTACAATCATATTGCATTTCAAAGTTATTATGTACATCCCCGGATGCTGGAAACAATGGACAAGCTCCGTTTCGATTGTTATCGTGTCGGCAGCGTAAAAGAGAACATTGATGAAATGGAACCTGTTATCCGCAACAGTAATTTATTCAGCTTCGACATTACGGCAATTGCCAGTGCTTATGCACCGGCCAGTACCCTTTCTCCCAACGGACTGAATGGCGAAGAAGCCTGTGTGCTGATGCGCTATGCAGGGATGAGTCCCAATGTAAATAGTATCGGCATCTATGGGTATGATGTGCAACATGACAAAGATGAGCTGACAGCCAAACAAATCAGTCACATGCTTTGGTATGTGCTGGATGGCCGCAGCCGTGGCAGAAGAGAATCGGAATTGGATGAAAGAGATTCATTCAATGAATACCATACAGCCTTTGCAGAAGTAGAAACTACTTTTTTACAAAGCAAAAAAACAGGGAGATGGTGGATGCAGCTGCCCGATAAAAAATTCATTGCCTGTAGCTATAAAGATTATTTACTGGCCAGTAGTAACGAGATACCGGAGCGATGGTTAAGAGCACAGGAAAGAGGATAGCCCCCTACCTCCGCCGCGGCGGAGAACTAAGTCCGGGCAGACTTTATTGGAATTATAATTTCAATAAAGCACCAAGCAATGAACAACGGATAGCAGGGTCTTCATCCCCTCCCCGGAGGGGCAACAGTGTTTAGCAATAAAGAAATTCCCGAAAGGGGTGGGTTAAATATTCAATATTCAATTCTCAATTCTCAATATTCAATGTATACTTCAATCATCAAAACCGGCATCTGCTCCTTTGGCATGAGTGGAAAATTATTTCATGCGCCGTTCATTGATGCTCATCCGGGATATGAATTATCCGCCATCGTTGAAAGAAACAATAACGATTCAAGAGAAAGGTATCCGAATGCAAAGCTGTATCGTTCGGTAGAAGAGCTATGTGCTGATAAAGATTTACAGTTGATTGTAGTAAATACTCCCAGTCATTTGCATTTTGAGCAGGCTAAGTTGGTATTGCAGGCTGGTAAAAATATGGTGATTGAAAAGCCATTTGCTGTTACAGTGAAAGAGGCAGAAGAGTTAACTGAATTAGCTGAGCGAAACAATCTTTTTTTAAGTGTATATCAAAACCGCCGGTATGATGGTGATTACCGGGCAGTGAAAGAAGTGTTGCAGCAAGGATTGTTGGGAGAAGTAAGAGAAGCAGAAATCCGGTACGACCGTTACCGCCCTTCTTTCGGAGGTAAGCAACATAAAGAAGGCAATATGCCGGGAGCCGGTAATATTTATGATTTATCTCCGCACCTGGTTGACCAGGCCATTCAGTTATTTGGTTTTCCCAATGCCTTATTTGCTGACCTTATAAAAATGCGGGATGATGTGGCGGTGCCGGATTATTTTGAATTGCTTTTTTATTATGATAGGCTGAGGGTACGGTTAAAAGCCACTGTCATTGCAAGAGAATCAACTTATGCCTATACTATACAGGGTATGAAAGGAACTTTCCTGCAACAACGTTCCGATATGCAGGAGCAACAATTACAGGCCGGAACAAAACCATCGTTAGAAAGCTGGTGTCCCGGACCCTCATCACCGGATGGACTATTACACACCAAAATAAATGGCGAAGTGGTTCGGAGGGAAACAACATCATCACCCGGAAACTATATGGGATATTATGATGATGTATATAAAGCATTAACCGGGCAGGGTCCCAATCCTGTTCCGGCTGCGGATGGAATAAAGAATATGCGGATTATTGAAGCGGCATTGGAGAGTGTGAAAGAAGGGAGAATTATACAGCTCAATTAAAAATTAGTAATTAATAATTAAGAATTATGGGAAAATCTTTTCAGCTATCTGGATTTCAATTATTAATTATTAATTGTTCATTCTTAATTATTTCTTCCTGTTCTGTCAGCAAACAAATCGCCCATTCAGCCAAAGCAGATGTGCTGGATACAAAAGCATTACAAACCGCCCATGTAGGCATCAGCATTTTTGACCCGGCGGCTAAAAAATATCTATACAATTACCAGGGCGATAAATATTTTGTGCCAGCCAGTAATACCAAACTGCCGACTTGCTATGCAGCGATGAAATATTTGGGGGATAGTTTGGTGGGATTGAGGTATCAAACTCTTGGAGATTCATCGGTTATAATTTGGGAAACAGGAGATCCGAGTTTCCTGCATCCGGATTACAAAAACCAACCGGTATTTGGGTTTCTGAAAAAATTTAGTCGTATTTCTTTTTGGGGAGCAAGTTTTAACGATTTTCTTGGAAGTGGTTGGTCATGGAATGATTATAAGGAATACTACATGGCACAAAGAAGTGGTTTTCCGATGTATGGTAATGTGATTAGATTAAAATGGGAGAGTCCGGAAAAAGTGTTGTCAACTCCCCAATTTTTTCAAAAGGACTTTTTTGCAGCTCAGAAGATGAATAATGGGTTTGAAGTAATCAAATCATGGGATGATAATAAAATTATTTTCTGGAACGGGATCGAAAAAAATAAAGAAGTGCCCTTTCGTCCTGATATGGGCACTATTTCAGGGCTTTTAGAAGATACCTTAGGCAACAAAGTATTTGTGACTTATGATGAATTGCGATTTAAAAAATCGATCATCCACTCCCAACCCACCGACTCCCTCCTGAAACCCATGATGCACCGTAGCGACAATTTTTTTGCAGAGCAATCTTTATTAATGGTCAGCAATGAAAGACTGGGAGTAATGAATGATGAAAAAATAATTGATACTTTATTAAAAACGGATTTTAAAGACCTGCCACAAAAACCAAGATGGGTGGATGGTTCCGGTCTCAGCCGGTATAATTTATTTACTCCGCAGGATTTTGTGGCCATTCTCAATAAAATGAAGAATGAATTTGGTATGGAACGTATCAAAGTCATTTTGCCCACTGGCGGCGAAGGCACAATCAGCAGTTATTACAAAGCCGACAGCGGATATATCTATGGCAAAACAGGAACACTTTCAGGCGTTGTAGCCTTCAGCGGTTTCTTATATACAAAAAAAGGAAAACTGCTTATTTTTTCTACACTGGTTAATAATCATCAGGCTACTGCTACAGAAGTAAGAAGGGCGGTGGAGAAGTTTTTGCAGGGAATACGTAACAAATACTAGGCCTCCCTGCCCAGGGTTCTCAAAATCTCGCATTACAACAGTCGTTTCGTTAATTCTTGTTGCGTAATAGCCTATAAATAATATTATACTATCGGAGTCTAAAGCCCCTCTTGCGTAGGGGTTTGGGGAGGCTTGTTATTTTCCAAACATTTTATCCAACTCCTCCTGCTTAAACTCTAAATAAGTTGGATTGCCATCCGGCGACACATTCGACTGTTCACAGGCAAATAAATCAGTCACCAATTGCCGCATTTCTCTTTCAGTAAGTCTTGTGCCGGTTTTGATGGATTGTTGTCTAGCCAATGAACGAACTAATTTTTCTCTTCTAGAAAATTTTACTTCGTTGCTGAAGTGTTTGTATTGCTCCAGCAAAATATCAATGATATGTTTTTCATTACCTCCTTCCACATCAGCTGGTGTACCTTGTATAACGAAGGTGTTTTTTCCAAAGGGTTCAATGAGATAGCCAAGCTGTTGCAAATCGTTAATTATTTCTTGCATCACCACTGTATCAGCCGGAGCTAACTCCAATGTAGCAGGGAACATGCTCCGCTGCGTAGCTACCGGTTTGTCTTTACTGGCTGCTTTCAGTTGTTCATACAATACTCTTTCATGCGCCGCTTGTTGATGAATGAGGAGGAAGCCATTAGCGGAAGGAGTAACAATGTAAGTGTTTAGTAATTGAGTTAGTTCAAAATCAGTTACGAGTTGTGAGTTATGAGTTGCGGGTGGAATTTCTGATGTATGTATTGACTCCCGACTCCCGATTCCCGGCTCATGACTTTCATAAAAATCCTTCCAATGCTTTAACTCACTCCTGTCACTCTTCTCAATAAAATGTGCCTGGTGTTTTTGTGTAAATCCTTTATAAATAGAACTGGCGGCGGCAGCTGATTTATTTTCTTCGGTAAACGGTTGCTGAATGGATGATAATTGTTGTATTGAAGCATCCAGATCAAAATCCAATGTTGGGGATACGCTGAATTGCGCCAAAGCATGTTTGATAGCAGCCTGTACAAAGGCGTAAATTATTTTTTCATCCTCAAATTTTATCTCCTGCTTGGTCGGATGCACATTTACATCTACCACGGTCGGGTCAAGGTCAATAAACAATACATACATCGGGAAACTATCTGTAGCAATCATTTGCTGAAAAGCACTCATTACTGCATGATTCAGGTAAGCACTTTTGATAAAACGGTTGTTGACGAAGAAATACTGGTCGCCTCTTGTTTTCTTGGCAGTTTCTGGTTTACCAACAAAACCATAAATGTTCATATAGTCGGTATCTTCTTTTACCGAAACAAGTTTAGCATTGTAATTATTGCCAAGCAGCTGAACGATACGCTGCTTTAAACTTCCGGCTTCTAAATGAAATAATTGCTGATTATTGGCAGTAAGGGTAAAAAGAATTTCATGGAATGACATCGATACTCTTGTAAACTCATCCACGATGTGCCGCATCTCCGCCGCATTACTTTTCAAAAAATTTCTTCTTGCAGGAACGTTGAAGAATAAATTCTTCATGGCAATGCTGGTACCAACCGGTGCAGCCACAGGTTCCTGTTTTTTGACGGAACTATTTTCTACTTCAATGTAAATACCGGTTTCATCTTCGGCTCTTTTGCTTTTTAATTCAACTTGTGCCACCGCAGCAATAGAAGCCAAAGCTTCGCCCCGGAAGCCCATGGTGCGGATATGAAACAAATCTTCTATGGTTTTTATTTTGGAAGTAGCATGTCGTTCAAAACTCATTCTTGCATCGGTCTCACTCATGCCGCTGCCGTTATCAATCACCTGTATCAGCGATTTACCGGCATCATTGATAAAAAGTTTTATTTCAGTGGCCCCTGCATCTACTGCATTTTCCAGCAATTCCTTTACTGCACTCGCCGGCCGCTGAATTACTTCACCTGCAGCTATCTGGTTCGCAATATTATCTGGTAACAGGGTTATCTTATCTGGCACAAAATCTACTTTAGCCGCCAAAAATAACGAATTGATATTTAAGCTGCTCTTCACTAATCCTTTGCCGTAAAAGGGCTAATTTTAATACTTGTTTCAAGATATTATAATTTGACATACTATGAAATTACTTAAAGCCATTTTATTCCTTTCAATTCTTGTTCCTTCGGTTTCATCGGCACAATACAAAAGCAAGCTGACCGCCCAGCAATGGACAGACAGTGTGTTTAATAGTTTGAGTGATGATGAGAAGATTGCCCAGTTGATGGTTATCCGGGCACATTCCAATTTGGGAGCAGACCATGTTGCCAAAGTAACCAGTGATATTCAAAAGTATAATGTAGGAGCACTTTGTTTTTTCCAGGGCGGGCCTATTCGTCAAGCCAATCTCACCAACTTTTATCAGGGCATTGCTAAAACACCGCTGATGGTAACCATTGATGGTGAGTGGGGTTTGGGTATGCGGTTGGATAGTGTTACAAAATTTCCTTTTCAATTAACGCTGGGTTCTTTAAATGATGAAAACCTTGTGTACCGGCTTGGATTAGCAGTAGGCGATCAATGCAAACGTATTGGTGTGCATGTAAACTATGCCCCGGTGGTTGATATTAATAATAATCCTAACAACCCTGTTATCGGTTACCGTTCATTTGGCGAAGACAAAGAAAAGGTGTCCCGGTTTGGTGTAGCCTACATGAAAGGAATGCAGGATGCAGGCATTATGGCTTGTGCAAAACATTTTCCCGGTCATGGGGATGTTGACGTGGATTCACATTATGATCTGCCAGTGATAAATAAAACTATGAAGCAATTAGACTCAATGGAGCTGGTTCCCTTCCGTGCCGTTTTTGATGCAGGTGTGGGAAGTGTTATGATTGCTCATCTGTTTATTCCTGCTATTGATAATACATTGAACAGGGCTACTTCTATTTCAAAAAATAGTGTAACAGAGTTGTTGAGAAATAAAATGGGATATCAGGGATTAACATTTACTGATGCCCTGGAGATGAAAGGAGTGGCTAAATATTTTCCCGGCGGAACAATTGCAGTAGAAGCATTGATTGCAGGTAATGATATGCTTTGTTTACCAGCCAGTGTGCCTGAAACAATCGAAGCTGTAAAAAAAGCTATCGCTGAAAAAAGACTGAGCTGGGATGAGATTAATGCCAAAGTAAAAAAAGTGTTGCTGTCAAAATATAATCTCGGTCTTAATCAAACACAGTTTGTTGATACAAAAAACCTGTTGGAAGATTTGAATGCCAAAACTGATGCTATTCGCAAAGAAGTGGCGGAACATAGCATCACCGTTCTTGCACAATCGGGGATGACGGCTTCCAGAACAGATTATGCTCAGGTTCCGTTAACGGATAAACAAAAGAAAATAGCTTATGTCGGCATCGGTGTTACAGAACTGAATGAGTTTGGCAAGCGGATGAAAAATGATTTGGATGCCAATGTATTTCTGCTGTCTTATAAAGATGGCGGGGAAAAAGCCAATGAGATTTTAAAAGAAGTGCAGAAAGATGGTAAGTATGATGCTGTTGTTATAGGTATTCATAACTATTCATTAAGACCTGCAGAAAATTTTGGTTTAAGCCCCATTGCTCTCAAGTTGTATAAAGATTTAAACTTCATTAAAACCATCACCCTCACTTTTGGCAATGTACTGGCCACAAAAAATTTCTGTGATGCATGGACATTAGTCGCCTGTTACCAGGATGATGCAATAACCCAACATGCCGCTGCTGATTTATTGGAAGGCAAAATTGTTTCCATGGGTAAACTGCCGGTTTCTGTTTGCCGTTTCAAATTTGGAGATGGATTTGTACATGGCGGCATTAAGCCATCAAGGGCATCAATAAAAGAAAAATTAAGTGTTATTGATTCAATTGCAACTGACGGCATTGCAAAAAAAGCTTTTCCCGGTTGTATAGTGCTGGCAGCATATAAAGGTGATATTATTTATCACAAGGCATTTGGCAATTATGAATACAGCACCAACTCACCGGCTATGAGTCCCGAAAGTATTTTTGACCTCGCTTCTGTTACAAAAATTTCTGCCACTACTGTTTCAGTAATGAAATTGTATGAGGAAGGTCGGTTGGATTTAAATAAAACTATCGGCGACTATCTGCCCTGGACAAAAGGAACCAATAAAGCGGCACTTTCAATAAAAGATATTCTGCTGCACCAGGCAGGGCTTACACCATTCATTGTTTTTTATAAAGAAACTATTGACCCGGTATCTAAAATTCCCAATCCAGCTATATATTCCAGCAAACAGCAAAAAGGATATGGAGTAAGAGTAGCTGAAAATATTTATATACGGAACGATTGGCAGGATACTATATTCAACCGGATATTAAAAAGCCCACTTGGGCCAAAGAACAAATATGTGTATAGTGATAATGATTTTATTTTTTTGGGTAAAATAGTAGAAGAACTTTCCGGTCTTACATTAGACCAATACACACAAAAAACTTTTTACAATAAAATAGGTATGTACTCTACCGGGTTTAAACCCCGCAACAGGTTTCAATCAGAATGTTTGGTACCTACTGAAACAGATACTTATTTCCGCCAGCAAACAACAAGGGGCGATGTGCATGATGAAGGAGCTTCTATGCTGGGTGGTGTGGCAGGCCATGCCGGATTATTTTCCAATGCGTATGATTTATCGTTGCTTTATCAAATGCTGTTGAATGGAGGCGAACTGAATGGTGAACGATATTTGAAACCTGAAACCATCAAACTATTTACTTCTTACAACAGCAAAGTAAGCCGACGTGGGTTGGGCTTCGATAAACCAGAAAAAGATAACACCATCCGCAGAGACCCGTATCCTTCTACCCTGGCTTCTCCTGAAACTTTTGGCCACACCGGGTTTACCGGCACTTGTGTGTGGGTGGATCCAAAGAATGATTTAGTCTATATCTTTCTATCCAACCGTGTATATCCTACAAGGGATAATGGTAAGCTGTCGCAGATGGGAATAAGAGGGAAGATTCAGGATGCGATTTACAGGGCGTTGGGAGCCGAATAAATATTTGTTTAGTACCTAAGCTTCAGCAGGGGGGGTATCTAATAAGTCGGATAATGAAATTTTAAAAAGGCCTGCGATTTGCCGGAGGCGGTTGATGTCAGGCGATTTGGTTTTACCAGATTCAAAGTCAGAATAAGTATTTTACGCCATATTTAGCATTTCGGCTATCTTTTCTTGTGAATAGCCGTGCATTTTTCTTAGCTTTTTTACTTTCTTACAAACAGAAAGTTTCCATTGGTCCTGCATTAGTATATGGTGTCAGAAGGGTTTATGGGCTAATGTGCTGAAACGAATATCAGCTATTTTCCTTTTCGAAACAATACCCCAAAAGTGGTATGTTTTATCGGATATACCGATAAAACCCGGTTATCGGTATATCCGATAATAATATTCGTAAATTGTTTTGAAATTCCTTTTGATATTATTTTTTAAAACTAAAATCAAAAGTTTATGAAAAAGATCGTTTTTATGTTGCTGTTGGCAACAAGCATTTCATTAAGAGGATGGGCGAAAGAAAGCCGGATCCATGTGAAAAAAAATACAAAAGCAGAAGAAAAATTATTGACCCTAAAACCAACGTGGGACTGCTGGCATTTTTCGATTGCGTGTATTAATGGCTGGTTTTGTGCCGACAATCTCTTCACCGCATTTGACCATGCCCAAGCAATAGCAAATCAGTACTGTCCCTGTCCCGAAAATGAAATCTGATTAATCAATAACCAAAGGGTATAATTGAAAACATTATACCCTTTGGTTATTATAAAATATAAATCATCTTATATGCTAAAAAAAATCTTTTTAGTTTTTTTTATTCCTTTTATTCAGAATGTCTCTGCTCAAAAACAAGACACCTGCCTGTACAGGTTTAGCTATTTGTTTGAAAAATATGACAGCCTTACCCATAAAACTGGTAAAGACAGTTTTGTTGTTGAATCGGGCTATCATTCTTCAGTATGCTACAGTTCAATAACCCGAAATAACGATACAATATTAGCAGTGTATAATAAAAAGGTTATGGAAATGTACGGGGATGGAAAAACTAAATATATTAATTTAACTGACTATCCTGTTATGGCACAGGGAAGTACCCAAAAAGTATATAAAGAGATGGACAAAAATGAAATAGTAGTAACTGATAAGGTAGTAACTGATAAATTCTTCTACCACGATAGTATGGAGCTCTTTACCTGGCAGATTGCGGCAGACACTCAAACGGTGGAAGGGTATTCCTGTCAAAAAGCAGAAAGCCATTTCCGGGGAAGAGACTACACTGCCTGGTTCACTTATCAAATCCCCATATCTAATGGCCCATTAAAATTCGGTGGCCTGCCGGGACTGATTTGCAAATTGTATGACAATACTAAAAGGTTTACTTTCTCCTTGATATCATTTGAAAAAGCAAACGTAAAAGATTTAATTGTAATTGATACAACGGGGTTTCAGAAAACAACCCGTAAAAAACTATATATGATGCGCAAAGCCTTTTTTGAAAACCCAATGGGGTATATCAACTCGCAAGGAAATGTGAATATTACTTTAACTTCAGGTAACAACACATCCGCAAGGAAATATGACCCGCTGGAACTGGAATAATATGAAAGCAATGTTATTGCCAAAGAAGTTTTTCTTCTTTGCATTTTTCCTGAGTTTAACTTTTTATGTTCACTCTCAAACTGTTATTAGTGGTAAAATAAACAATGATAACAAGGAGCCTCTTTCTTCGGTTAACATTACTGTTTCCAAAAAAAACAGTTCCCTTATACTAGCTTACAGTATCAGCGATAAAAATGGTTATTATAAAATTTCACTGCAAACAAAAGAAGACAGTTTGCTGCTTTCCGCCTCGGCACTTAATTATGAACGGGAAGAGAAATTAATTCCGGCAATTAGCAGCGAATATAATTTTACACTAAGCCCCAAACCTACGAGCTGATTGAAGTAAAAGTAAAAACCGCCCCGGTCTGGCAACGTAAAGACACCATTAACTATAACGCTTCTGAATTTAAACAACAACAAGACAGAGTTATCGGTGATATAATTGCCCGCCTGCCCGGTATAGAAGTAAGCCCCGGCGGCCAGATAAAATACAATGGTAAACCTATTAACAAATATTATATAGAAGGCCTCGATTTATTGGAAGATAAATATGGCGTTGCCAATAATAATATTCCGGCAGATGCGGTGGACAAAGAAAGCTATTGAATTATCCACATTTAATAACGTAAAAGTATTGAAATCATCAGGTTCAAAACTATTAGTTGAGGTATCTTACAAATCTGCTTTGGATAAAGAGAAGTTAAATATGTTTTTGGCAACCTTTACTGTAAATTTATCTTGTGTTTCAATAACATATAGTGGAGAAACCGCACAAATAGGCTTTCAGATTGTTGCTGCTGGTGGTTTAAATCTTCTTTTAGCTATTTTAGAAAGTTTTTGGTGTGGTAGTAATAACGGGGGTGGGAATAATTCCTATGCCTGATATTATCTAAAAGGCATCCTGCATCATTAACTAAGAAGACATTACTATAATAATTGATGCAGGACTTTTTTTTTGGTAGATTCTAAATGTATAATTTTATGCAGAGAAGGAAAATTGAATTACTTATTTTTTTATCTTTTCATTTTTTTCTTAATACTGCCTTTTCTCAAAGTGACACTTCTAAGTATATTATTAGTTATGATACAGAACACTTAATTGATACTGACAATAATGCAAGTATTATCAAGTACCCGTTGTATGTGTTTCTCGGAAGATTCATGTCTGTATCTCTAAGTAAAAATCAGTACACCAGTGATTCAATGGGTCTCATTTATAAAGCCATGGTGCAGAATAACGTAGACAATATAACCATAAACAGCCCGGCAATTAGTAAAAAGAGGATTACTTCATTCGAGTCAACAGCTATTTATAAAGATCGACACAGTTTCATGTATTATGAAAGCAGTGTAATTGGTTTAAATCGCTTTCTTATACTTGATTCAATAAAGCAGATAAAATGGAAAATAAATAATAAATATAAAAAAATTCTTGGGTATGAGTGCCAGGAAGCACAGTGCTTTTTTAAATGTAGAAACTGGACCGTGTGGTTTTCAAATGAAATACCTGTTTCTTCAGGTCCATGGAAATTAAATGGCCTGCCTGGATTAATCTTAGAAGCTAAAGACGATCAAAAGCAAATTTCATTTGTCGCAACTGAAGTTATAAACGATAAAAGCAAAGTCATTGAGCTTCCCGATAACGGGTTTATAAAATGTAATCGCAAAGAATTTTCAAAATTATTGTCTGCCTATGCTGAAAATCCATTTGAGTTTATTCGAAATCAAACCGGACTTAATATTTTAGGTAGTAATACCCCGCCTTCAAATTCGCCCAAATTCAAAGTGCCCAATAACCCAATAGAAAAATGTGGTAATTAATTTCCGGCTATCTTGTCCTGTGAATACCCATTCTTTTTTCTAAGCTTTTTTCTTTCTTGCAAACACAAAGTTTCCATTGGTCCTGCATTAGTATATGGTGTCAGAAGGGTTTATGGGCTAATGTGCTGAAACGAATATCAGCTATTTTCCTTTTCGAAACAATACTCCAAAAGTGGTATGTTTTATCGGATATACCGATAAAACCCGGTTATCGGTATATCCGATAATAATATTCGTAAATTGTTGTGAAATTGCTTTTGATATTATTTTTTTAATTATTAAATCAAAAGTTTATGAAAAAGATTGTTATCCTGACTTTATTTTTATTCTTTACTCACCTCACTTCTTTTGCAAAAAATTATAAGGGGTTAATAAAAGATATTGCGCCGGTAAATATGATTGTAGATATTCATGAGAAAAGGGACAATACAAAACTGACATTTGTGAAATATGTATATAGAGAATATTTACTTACATGTGGAAACAGTGTACAGTATTTCCCACCTGCCGGGGAGTCTTGCACAAATATAATTAATGCACTCATAAATATAAATAATTCAGTGTGTGGTACATCAATACCGCAGGTAGGGGCAATTTTTTGTGGGGCAATTGCATTATAACTAATAACAATTGGCATTAAAGACATGGTATTCCCATGTCTTTAATGTATGATACATTAATACATTCAGACATCTTATATGAAATTTCAACTTTTTTTTTGTCTTTTTTTTATTTCTCTTAATTGCGAAAGTCAGGCTGTGGATTCAATAAAAGCTAAGATTTTTTATAACTATTATTATACGAAAGACCCTGTAACAAAGGTGAAAGAATCTGAATCTTTTATTTTGGCGATAGGGAATTCACTTACAAAATATTTTAGTTACACTAAATACAAAAGGGATTCTATTATTGAAGAAACAGCAAGAAAAGGCCAATCATTTGAGAGTATTTCCCATATTGCTCTTGCCAATAGTTCAGCGACTATCATTTATAGAGATGTTTTGGATAAAACTATGAGTGTGGCTACAGAACTTGTTGGTGATAAATATAGCTATCCTGAAGAATTTAATTTTAGTTGGAAAGTTATGGCTGATACAATGCTAGTACAAGGGTATCATTGTCAAAAAGCGGTAACAGATTTCAGAGGGAGACAATATATAGCATGGTTCACAAGCTCAATACCTGTTTCTACAGGCCCGTGGAAATTTTTTGGTTTGCCGGGTCTTATTATGAGTGTATATGATACGGACAAATATTTTGTTTTTGAATGTTCAGGTATCAATTTTTTCACTACGACTGAAGACATTTTTTCGATGGATGTTAAAGGCTACACAATAACTACAAGGGAAAGATATTACAAACAGGAAGATTTATATTACCAGGACCCTGTTGAATATCTTAGAAATGTAAAAGGGTATAACTTTGTTATCACAGGTGGCCCAGAGATTAAAAAACGGCCTGCGCCTTTGCGATTAGAATTAAATTGACCTAAAGAATTATAATATTTCCTTATTCTTTTTAGGATTACTATACGGTTAGCAAGCTTGTTGATTCAGCTTTAATGGATTGTATCCCCTTTTTTATTAAAGCATAATAGTATAAATTGAAATTTGAAGAATAATAATATTCTAACTATGGTAATAGGAAAAACACTTATATCCTGCTGAATTGAAGTAGATTTCATGTTGTGTAAGCGTATTGATGAAAATTGCTATTATATTTTTTATAACGACTCTGATTCCGTATGACATCTTCGGTCAGGTTATTAGTATAGCAGAGAGGATACAAAACGAAACAGGCCAACCTATTCCATCTGCAAACATCACCCCCTTACGCCTAAAAAAAGAAATACAATTATTGCTTATTCTATTTCTGATAAAAATGGAGAATATTCATTAGCATGGGAAGACAATACTGACTCTTTAAAACTCAATGTTTCTGCATTAGGCTATGGAAAATGGAAATGATTATTTCAGAAATTTTAAAAATAAAGTGAGCCCAGAAGTTATCGGGTTTTCGATAGTAGTATCAATTGGTTTCCCGGTTATTATTGGTATTTTGTGATATTGATAATCTATATAGTATACTCACAATGAAAAATTATTTTGTCCCTGTTATATTAGCCTTCATTGCCATCCCCGGGCAATCTCAGGAAAATTCCATCGGCTCAGTCAGTTATCAATTCCTACACCAGCGGGACACTCTATCCACCCAATATTACGAAGAACAAATGGGTCTTGTATTTGGAAAACAATCAGCTGTTTACTTTAGCCTTAATAAGGAATTAAGAGATTCCATTATGAAAGCAAGTTTTGAACAACAATTGAACCAGGGCAGCGAAAACATGAAGTTTGACCTTCGGACTATGCCGGGGGTTTCTCCCGGTGCTTATTATTCATTTTACCAAGAGAAAAAGGCGATAATTCTTAGACCCTATATGAAAATAGACTATGTGTATGATCAACCATTGACAAAAATTAATTGGCAAATAAGGGACGATGTAAAGGATATTGGCAATTTTAAATGCCAGAAAGCTATTGGAGACTTTGGTGGCCGTAGCTATGAAGCATGGTTTTGTCCTGATATACCCGTAAGTGCCGGACCATGGAAACTTTACGGTCTGCCCGGTTTGATACTGGAAGCAATGGATACCTCGAAGCAAGTAAAATTCATCTTTAAACAGTTTTCCATCACTGATTTTTATAAAAGGGATATAGTCGCTTTACCTTCTCAAGTCGAAAAAACTACAAAAGAAGAATTTGAAAAAATGCTACAAGCTATCCGGGATAATCCGGAAAAGGTCTTAAAAGGGGTATTGTCCGAGGGGGTCACATTTAATGCGATTAAAGTAACACCTGCTCCCAGAAACTTATTTAACAACCCGATAGAATTACCTAAAAAGAAAGAACATTGACAAAACAAGGATTTAATATACTACTACTATTCTTTTTATCCATTTCTTCTCCTTGTTTATTTGCTCAACATACAATTTCCGGAAATGTTCAGAGTGATAGGCAGCTACCCTTATCAGGTGTAAGCATTACTTTACATAAAAAAAATAATCCTTCCATACTCGCATTCGCTATTTCAGATAGAGAAGGCAAATTTAAAATAGACTATAAAATAAATGCAATCGACAGTTTAGAATTAAAAGCTTCATTGCTTGGCTATGCAAAACAAAGCATAATCTTTAGGGAAATTGAGATGAATGAATTTTCATTCAGCCTTTCACCGCAGCCCATTACACTCCCCGAAGTAAAAGTAAAAACCGCACCCGTATGGCAACGCAAAGACACTATCAATTACAATGTTTCAGAATTTAAACAGCAACAGGACAGGGTTATCGGCGATATTATTGCCAGGTTGCCCGGCATAGAAGTAAGCCCTGGCGGGCAAATAAAATATAATGGCAAGCCCATCAATAAATACTACATAGAAGGATTAGATTTATTGGAAGATAAATATGGCATTGCCAACAATAACATACCGGCTGATGCAGTAGATAAAGTGCAGGTCTTAGAAAACCATCAACCCATCCGTGTATTAGACAGCGTTTCCTTTAGCGACAGGGCGGCATTAAATATAAAGCTGAAAAGTAATGCCAGGATGAGGGTACTTGGCCGGGCAAAGCTGGGTATAGGCGCATCGCCCCTGCTAAGCGAAGATGAACTTACGGCCATGCTTTTTAAAAAGAAAGTACAGTTTATCAATACATATAAGTATAATAATACCGGCTTAGACAATACAAGAGAAATTGCGGCTCAAAATATTAATGAATATATCAATGCCATTCAAAATGGATCTATTAAGAATGATTTGGTTGCTGTTATTAAGCCAAGCCCCCCACCAGTTTCTCCCAGTCGGTATTTGTTTAATAATGCCCATGTTGCCTCTGTCAACCAATTAATGCCACTTAATTCTACTTACCAGTTGCGGATAAATGCGGCGTATGTAAATGATTTTCAACAACAGGAAAGTAGTGTTTCCACCAAATTTTATTTACCTGTTGATACGGTATCAATTTTTGAGCAGAATAAATATCACACCAATCTTAATTTGCTGCAAACTGATTTATCATTAATGGCTAACACGCCTAAGTATTACCTGAAAAATGTATTAAAATTTCAAGGGCTGTGGTCGGCAGAAAACAATCGGGTGTTAACTGCCAGTACAATAAATCAGCAAGTAAACAACCCGTTTTACAATCTCTCAAACGATTTCCGGCTGCTTAAAACGAAAGTGAAATATATAATTGAATGTGGTTCTTACATTGGCTATACAACTCTTCCGCAGCAACTCAATGTAGTGCCGGGTCTTTACCCGGAATTAGTAAATGGCAACCTTCCTTATGATGTTTTAATTCAACAAGCATCCCTTAAAACTTTTTATACAGATAATTATATTTCAGTCAGGAAAAGAAAATCAAAGTTTGGCAGTCAATATAAAGTTGGGTTTAATATACAATCACAGCGATTTCAATCTGATTTAATGGTTGAGCAATCTGGCATAAAACAATCTGTGGCCGATACCTTTCAAAATAACCTGAATTGGAAAAGGTACAGGTTGTATAGTGAGAATAACTGGTCTTACGAAACGAATAAGTGGCGGCTGTCATTTTCATTACCTGTCAATTACACTAAGATTGATTACACCGATACTTTGTTAAAAGTTAACTCCGTGAAAGAAGGTTTTTTGGTTAATCCTTCGGCCACTATAATGTTTCAGCTTGATCCTAAATGGAACATTAACACTTCGGCTTCTTACAACCAGGGCTTTGGCGATATTTCGGGTATTACAAATGGATATATGCTTAAAACATATCGTAATTTATCCAATAACGATGCCCCGTTAGCAGAAACTAAGTCAGCTACAATTTCAGCTACATTAACTTTCAGAAACCCGTTGAAAATTGTTTTTTTCAATACCGGTATTGCCTTTTCAAAAAACAAATCCAACCTGCTGTACAGCCAGCGGTTTAACGGTAGTTTAGAAACGCTGATAGCATTGCTTCAGGATAATTACACCAACAGAACAAATGTATCTGGCAGGTTTAGCAAATACATCATAGACTGGAAAACTTCCGTAGGATTTAACTATGGATATTCTTTTGGTAATCAGCAGCAAATGCAGCAGAGTAAATTAGTAACATTTTCAAACAAGAATTATTCAATCGGCACCAATATCAGTACAAAATTGTCCCCGAAAGTTACTACCGACTATAGTGGAACTTATTTTACCTACTCCTCTAAATCACAATTGCAAAAAACTACTACCGCAATAACATCGGCCAATCAAAATTTTTCGCTCAATTATTTTCCAACTAACAAAATTATTTTCCGGGCATCTGTGGAGCATTACTATATCAACAACAATTTTGCCTCGGCTCAAAATTTTTATTTTGCGGACATGAACCTGAGATATACCCCTAAAAAGTCTAAGATTGATTATGAGCTTACCTGTCAGAATATTTTTAATACCAAAGCTTTTACAACTGCATTACTACTGAACAATGTTGAAACGGTTTCTGAATACCAGCTTCGCCCAAGACAGGTATTGTTTAAAATGAGTTTTTCTTTTTAACCCCCTAAAACACCATCGAGAACTTGCCACCCTTCCCCGGATTTTTCAACTCCTTATACTTTCGTATTTCTTCTGCAAGGTGTTTAGCCGTTTGTTCGTACATATAAGACCTGAATATTGAAATGTCTTCATTAGCCCTTGCATCAATCAATGACTTAAAATATTCTGCTTTGTCTTCTTTAAAGACAATTGAAAGGGGCAAGCCACACCAATGCTGTATAAAATTCATCAGCAAACGGCTGGTTCGGCCATTGCCATCATAAAACGGATGAATAGTTACAAGGTCAAAGTGTGCATCAAAAGATAAGTTCAACCGTTCTTCTATTGTTTCAGAAATAGCTATTCTTTCTGTAATTTTTTTACATAATTCATCTGCGAGACCAGGCACCTTATCATAGTTTACAAAATAGCTATTGCCTGCACTTACATTTCCTTTTCTGTACATTCCTTTTGCACTCTCAATTTCCCCCAACGCAGTATTGTAAACAGCCCCGGTATTTTTCATTACCCCGGCGTTAATAGTCTGGATAAGGGATGATGTCAGAGTTGTTTTACTATGAGCAGCGTCTAAAACAAATAGCAATGCCTGGTAATGGTCCTGCACCATTAATGAATGTAAAATAGGTTTGCCTTTTGGAGTAAGACCTTCATCTAACAGTAAACGGGTTTCTATTTCTGTAAGTGTAGAACCCTCAATAGAGGTGGAGTGATGAACAATCGAATACTGGTTAAATTTATCAAAGTCAATGATGGCAGATAAATTCAGCGATAAATATTCACTAACCAGCGATTCAATATTTCCCGTATTTGCGGTCATATTGCAAATCTACCTTTAATCTTTTTTATCTCCGTTTCCCTGGTTGGGATTATCAGGCCTTTGTTGATTTCTGTTAGGATTATTTGGTCGTTGCTGATTACTTCGTTGTTGATTTCTATTAGGATTATTAGGTCGTTGCTGGTTTCCGCCCTGGCCTTGTCCACCGGATCCAGAGGATTGACGTTGCTGCCCACCTTGCTGGCTACGTTGCTGATTCTGCTGACCGCCACCTTGCTGATTTCTGTTAGGATTACCTGGCCGCTGTTGCTGTCCGCCTTGTTGTGGTCGTTGTCCTCTTTGCTGGTTTCCGGGATTATCTTGTCTCCTTTTTTTATCTGCTGCTTTATCAAGACTGCGCAAACTTATTTGCCCAACTAATTCAACAAACTCCGGCTCCTTTTCTACAGCTTTAGAAGATACCACTTCCACCGGCTCCAGTTCATCCGGTCGTATGCCCTGCTGGTTCAGCGATTTTATTTTATTTACCCGTTCAATGCTCAGTGGATACTGCTTATTGCTTTCAGGCAAGGTGTACCACATCAGGTTTTTAAAAATATCTTTTTTAATCAGGAAGGCATTGCCTTTCGCCACTTGTATCACATCACAGTTATCCGGAAAGTGTTGCAATGCATCTAAGTAAGTATCCAACTCGTAATTCAAACAACATTTCAAACGGCCACACTGTCCGCTTAGTTTTGTTTGATTAATAGAAAGGTTCTGGTAACGGGCTGCTGCCGTATTCACCGATTTAAAATCTGTTAACCAGGTGCTGCAACAAAGTTCTCTTCCGCAACTGCCAATACCACCCACTTTGCCGGCTTCCTGCCTGGCACCAATCTGGCGCATCTCCACTTTTACTTTAAACTCCGATGCATACACTTTAATCAGCTCTCTAAAATCTACCCGGCCATCAGCTATATAAAAGAAAGTT
>Ga0209591_10001537_pt1 | contig 28442 bp, 18 predicted proteins | sample MAT01_FD_187207 | JGI IMG/M metagenome (GOLD analysis project Ga0209591, IMG submission 187207) | Freshwater microbial communities from Lake Fryxell liftoff mats and glacier meltwater in Antarctica - MAT-01 (SPAdes) (version 2) | ecosystem: Environmental > Aquatic > Freshwater > Ice > Liftoff... | reverse complement strand
CGAGCCACATTGGCACATCAACTCCAGCAAGATCAAATCCATCCGGGGAAAGCAGGTCGTCACCGGTCCTTTCAACCTTTACTTCAACGGAATACCCACTCCCTTTGGCCTTCCTTTTGGGATTATTCCTGACACGCCTGAAGAAAAAGCCTCCGGAATCGTGTTTCCTTCTTATGGTCAGGAGCAGGTCAGGGGATTCTTTCTGAGGAATTTTGGATACTACTTTGCTTTCAACGATTATGTCCACACGCGGGTGACCGGGGATATTTTCACCAATGGAGGTTGGGGTGCCAAAGCATCCACCATGTATAAAAAAAGATACCGGTATGGCGGAGCTTTCAATGTTGATTACCAAAAATTCAAAAGCCCGGAAACGGAACTGAATCCAATAGATTACAATACAATTTGGGTCAATTGGAACCATTCTCCTGAATCAAGGGGAAATTCACGGTTTTCGGCCTCTGTGAATGCGGGTACGTCCAACTATAACAACGTGGTCGTCAACCCCAACAATTTTGTCCAAAATGTGAAGTCTGAATTTTCTTCCAATATTGCTTACAGCAAGACTTTTACAGGAACACCTTTCAGTATGTCTGCTAACCTGCGGCATTCACAAAACATCCAATCCGGAGAGGTGAATTTGATTTTGCCGGATATAGCGGTCAACATGAACAGGCAGAATCCATTCGAAAATGTAAAATTCGAACCGATCAAAACCCTGAACATTGCCTGGAATTTCAATCTCCAAAATACTATCACCAATAGGATCAGTCCTCCTTTTGGCGTGTCGAGTGAAGTGGTGGATCAGGGACAGGGAATCAGTCCTATTCAAAACACCATTCCTTTCAGCCTTGCAAACCTGCCACAACTGCTTAGGGATGCCAACAACGGGGCAAAAAACACCATTCCTATTTCCTCCAATTTCCGGTTGTTTAAGTATTTTACGGGTACTGCTTCTGCCAACTTGACGGAACTTTGGTATCTGGAGAAAACCAACTTTTTTTACAATCCTGTGGAGAAAAGGGTAGATAAAATTTTGGAGTCTGGTTTCAACAGAGTAACTTTTTACAACACCTCATTTGCTATGAATACCAACCTTTATGGTTTTTACAATTTCAAGGGAAGCAAAAAAATCGAAACCATCAGGCACCACATGCAGCCTTCTTTTGGATTTACTTTCAATCCTGATTTTTCGGATCCTTCTTTTGGATATTACCAAAACGTCCAGACTGACTCCGCCGGCCGGACTCAGTTTTTTTCCAGACATCAAGGCTTTGTTTTTGGTGGAGCGCAATTGGGAGAATCCAAATCTCTGAACTTGAATATCCGGAATACACTTGAAGCCAAACTCAAAAAATTAACTGAATCAGGGGAAGCGGAGACCAAGAAAATACCCTTGCTGCAAACCCTGAATATTGGTACCAATTATAATTTTGCAGCGGATTCATTCCAATTGGCACCCATTAGTATGGATACCAGGACTTCATTTTTTGACAATAAACTTTCCCTCAACATTTCCGCCACTTTGGATCCTTATGCAGAATTGGTCAAAACCGATTCGGAAACAGGGGCTGTGACAGGCCGTAGGGTCAACCAATATGCTTGGAACAGCGGTCAGGGAATCGGTAAGTTTAGGAATGTCACCATGAATGTCAACGGAAACCTCAATCCTGCCAAACAGGGAGGGCAAGCCGGTGAGATGCGGGATCAAATGACCGATGACTTTCTGCAACAGGGAGGACAGCTGAATGAATTTGTTGATAATGAGATCAACCAAATAATCAATGACCCTTCGCAGTATATCGAATGGAACATTCCCTGGTCTCTTGGTTTTGGATTTAACATCGCCTACAATAAACAGCCTGCGCGTGAGTCTAATATCACTTCGGCCCTCAACTTCAACGGTGATTTGAGTATTTCCGAAAAATGGAAAATCACCTACAGCGGTGGTTATGATTTTATGACTGCACAGCTAACCCAATCCATGATCGGACTTGCGAGGGACCTACATTGCTGGCAGATGAATGTCAGCTGGATTCCTTTTGGCCGCTTTACTTCCTATAACCTCGACATCCGCGTCAAATCTTCCCTCCTTCAGGATCTGAAAGTATCGAGAAGAAGGTCGTTTTTTGATTGATCTGAAATAGAGCCACTTTGGTCTTCCTTTCTTTTCAATAAACGCTTCATATAGAATATGCTTTTTTTAATTCTTTTTTTTCCTTACTTTTTAAGAATTGACCCTCGGTAAAATCACCTGAACTATGAAAAATTCAATTCTTTTATTCACCCTTTTGCTTTTGTGCCCACTTACTCTTTTTGCCCAAAAGAAAAAGCAGATCGACTTGGATGCAGTGACCGAAAAGCATTTTCTTTCCGGAATCGGCATCCTCAATGACTTGATTTCCATTCCCAACAATTCCAACGTTCGGGAAGAACTTGTTCCGAATATAGCATGGTGTGAAGCAAACTTTCAAAAAAGAACCTGGCAAACCCAAAGGCTGGAGACTGCCGGTTTTCCCATGCTATTGGCTGAAATGAAAGTACCCAAAGCCGAAAAGACTGTTCTGTTTTATTTCCACGTCGATGGTCAGCCTGTGGATAGAAAAAAATGGGAACAGGAAGATCCCTTTAAACCGGTATTGAAAAAGATGGTAAACGGCAAATGGGAAATAATTCCAATGGAAACTTTGACTTCTTCCTATGATGCTGAATGGCGGATTTTTGCACGTTCTTCCTCTGATGACAAAGGCCCCTTGGCCATGTTTCTGACTGCTTGGGATGCACTGAAGGAGGAGGGAAAATCTCCCAATTACAACATCAAAGTCATCTTGGATTTTGAGGAAGAGATAGGTTCACCAAATCTGCCCGCGGCAGTAGTAATACATAAGGAAAAGTTAGCCGCCGACATGATGCTGATCATGGACGGACCGAGGCATTTGAGTAATGAGCCGACACTCAGCTTTGGGGCTAGGGGAATATCAGAAATTACCCTTACGGTTTTCGGCCCTAGGGCGGCACAGCATAGTGGTCATTATGGAAACTATGCGCCAAATCCGGCTTTCAGGTTGGCCCAATTGCTTGCTTCTATGAAGGACGATCAGGGCAAGGTGATCATTCCGGGATTTTATGATGGGATCAAATTGACCGAGACCGAAAAAGAAATATTGAGACAGGTACCCGACAATGAATCGGATATCAAGAAAAAATTGGGAATCGGGAGCGTCGACAAAGTAGGGACCACCTATCAGGAATCCCTGCAATATCCCTCATTGAATATCAGGGGAATGTCCTCCGGTTGGGTGGGGAATGAGGCAAGAACCATCGTACCTGCTGATGCCACAGCGGAGATTGACATCCGATTGGTGCCCGAAAGTGATCCTGATAAGCTTTTTTCTCTTGTAAGAAAGCACATAGAAAATCAGGGTTACCATATCCTTGACCGTATACCTTCAGATGAGGAGCGGGCAAAACACCCAAAATTACTGATGTGGAAAGGAAGTATTTCCTATCAGGCTTTCCGGACTTCCTTCGATTCGGAGCCTGGTATTTGGCTGAACAAGGCGATGGTCAAAGCTTTTGGCAAAGAACCGATCAAAATCAGGATCAGTGGCGGGTCACTTCCTATTGCACCGTTTGTAGATGCTTTGCAGGTGCCGGCGGTGACCGTGGTGACTGTCAATTCTGATAACAACCAACATGGGCCGAATGAAAATATCCGATTGGGAAATTTCAAAGAAGGCATCAAGACGGCTTTGGCTATTCTCACTCAGGAATTGTAAAGACATAGGCTCAGCTGGCAGTCTTAGTTCTCCGTGGGCAGTCTCAGTTTGCAGTTTTCAGTGGGGAAGGGAAAAGAGATAGTGAGAGGTGAAAAGTTACAGGTTGGAGGTGCAGGCAGGTACCAATTAGTACCAAGTATCATGTACTCAGTACCAAGCTCACAAACACGGACAATGTAATAAAGCAAAGAAGACAACTATCAAAACTATTAAAGCAACGGGAATAAAGTACCAAGAGATTCTCCGCTTCACTCAGAATCACGGATTCCACAACTCAAATATACCCTACCACCCAATAGACTGTAATTCCGATCCATTCTTTGAAAAGGCTATGCCATAGGAAAATGGAATGTGGTTCTGGCTGAAGCAATAGGGGTATGCTGAAGCGGATATCTTCTGAATAATAGTCCACTGGAAATGTATCTGTCTGCAACCCCACTTTGTCAAAACAACCTTTTGACCGGGGAATGTGAAAAGCTGAAGTGATCAGTAAAAACTTTTGGTCAAGACTAAATCCATTCTGTAAAAGGACTTCTTTGGAAAACAAAGCGTTTTCCCGGGTGTTCATCGCTTCAGCTTCTAACAAAATATCATCCTTCGGAACACCTACCATCACCATAAAATCCTGTAGTAATTTGGCTTCGGTATTGGGATTTGACGGATCAAGTCCCTGTCCTCCTGTGATGAGGATTTTTTTGATTTTACCTAATTTGTAAAGTTGGACAGCGTGTGTGGCACGGTCGGCACCTTTGTTGAAAAAAGTACGGTCATAGACTGTTTTGTTGAGGTTGGTGACTCCAGTCAGGACAATTCCCACCTCATACTGGGGTAAAGTCTCAAAAGATTTGAATTCCGGTTCCCAAGCATGCATGGCGAGGTTTGCCAAAAACTGGTTTGAAAAAAACAGCAACAATATGATCCCACTCAGCATCAATTTCTTGCCGTATTTTTTTTTGCGAAGCCAAAATCCAGCGATCAGCAGGATCATAACAATAGTCAGCGGCATGGCCAAAAAACTCAGGAACTGGGAAAGGTAGAAGAACATTGGGTTGGATTTTTGGAAAAGGAAAGTGGGTTACTGTCAATAGGTGGTGAAATTAAACATTCATCCGCGTTTACCATCCCTTGTCGAGGTTATTGTAATATTTGATTTTTTCGTTAAGCATTTTGTAATCCAATTTGCCTTTGACATCTTTCAGGTGTTCTAGGATGGCAAGTGATTTATTGAGTCGGGAGTTGATGTTTTTTACTTTGGTGACGATATACACCAAGCCACGCTGTTTTCCTTTTGTAAGCCCATAGAAATACCCGCTTCCCACCTCATCCTGATCGAGTAATACCTGCATTTCTTCTGGCATTTCGTGGCCATATTCCGACAAGTCTTTTTCCAAGGTCAGCGTGATTTTTTCCCCTTCGGCAATATTTAATTTTTCACGAATCGGTTTGTTGATCAGGATAAACCAATACTCCTTCGATTTCATCAAGGCCGCCGGGAAGACCGGGATGCCTTCTAGGTGGACCGACACCCGCCTGTTGTCCCCTTGGATAAACTGTGCTGCAATGTCATCGGTCACAGGCAGGTGGAACCTCCAAAGCTTGGTGTTGAAATCTTCTAGGGTGGTAATAAAAGAAATCATTTCAGGGATTTAATGTTTCCAAAAGTCTGGATGTCTGCGGAGCGTTAGCTTCCATGGACCAAGCCGTTGCCAATCGTAAATATTCAAAAAAATAGAGTCATTCACAATCCAGATTGGGGAATCCAATATTGTGAGGACGCCAATTAGGCTTTACTCAAAAAACACCAAATCAGTTGTATTATGATCGAAACCTAGGATCAATACCAAATGCAGCTTAAGAGCGTGGGAACGGAATCCTAAAGCACGAATTTATCTTAGGCATTGACTCATAACAACCCGGGATGTAAAACTCATGACCAATTTGATTGAAGAGTCTATTTATATTTTCAACAATTAAAGGCCGCCTTGGAGTTGCCGGATGGAAATACCTAACATAATATATCTACAATACAGCATCTAAATCCGAACCTATGTAAAAAAAATAGCACCGAGGTATAACCCGATGCTATTTATATTTAATCCTTAAAAACTGTAAGGTCTATTCGGAACTAGTCAAAAGCCTTATTTTAATTTTTTAATAAACTTAATTTTCCTTATTAATCCATGACCCTGATCAAGGACCAACAAATAGGTTCCAGGAGCCATTTTGATACCGGTTAGATCGAGTTGTGTTTCCCCGTTTTCGGTGATTTCCTCCTTGGTGATATACAGTCTTCCCATCATGTCGTAAACCGCAAGGTCAATCCTGACATCTTTCCTACTGTTCATTTGGATGTACAGCTTGTCTTCAACAGGGTTAGGATAGATTTTAAATCCAAACATGGTTTCCTTTCCTTCTTCAGATGCGGATATACCTGAGGTCATGTCCTTCTCCATCATGGAAGCATTTTCTTGGGAGTCAGAAGAACCACCTTTTTCTGTCTGGTTTTCGGCAATCCTAAACGCAGCGCTTGTGATGGAAAAAGTAATGGTTTTGACTATACCGGCTGTTCCGCCCCTGTTGGATCCCGAATATGCCCTAGCAGTCAGGGTATAGTTGCTAACAGGCAAGGTGCGTCCTCTATAATTGCCATTGGTATCTCCAAATAAGGCATATGGCGCCACATTTTCAGTTATATTGGTATTTACAGGTCCTGAAAGGGTAAGGAAAACACTACCCACCACCAGTGGAAAAGTATTCGCTCTGATATTCAGACTTAAACCCTGTATCAGATCTTGACTAATCTGCTGGCCGTTAGTAATTGGAAACAAATCCAAATCTGTAATCGAATTAATCAGCGTAAAGCTTTCAATGGTCAATGACGGAAGACTTTGGGTGACAGTCAACATGGTGGTGGCAAAGAAATTCCCATCCTGTGTGGTGGCCGTAATCGTAGCCCCACCAGGACTCACTGCCGTTACCAATCCATTGCTGTTTACCATTGCCACAGCTTGGTTAGAAGTTGACCAAACCACGTTCTTGTTGGTTGCGTTTGCCGGCAAAACCGTTGTAACTACCTGTACCGTACTACCGACAATGAGGGAGGATGTGGATGGTGTTGTTGTTATACCGGTTACGCTTTGGGTAATGGTCACCACTGTTGTGGCAAGAAAATTCCCATCCTGAGTCGTGGCCTTAATTGTAGCCCCGCCTGGACTCACTGCCATTACCAAACCGCTGTTACTCACCGTTGCAACTCCCTGATTGGAAGTCGACCAAAGCACTGTTTTGTTGGTAGCATTTGAAGGTAAGACCGTTTCAGTTATCTGAATGGTGTTTCCGGCAGTGAGCGAAGAAGTCGCAGGTGTTGTTGCTATTCCTATTACAGGAACATTTTGGGTGACAGTTACTAGGGTGGTGGCAAAGAAATTCCCATCCTGTGTCGTGGCCGTAATCGTAGCCTCACCAGCACTCTCTGCCGTTACCAATCCATTGCTGTTCACTGTTGCCACAGTTTGGTCAGAAGTCGACCATAGCACTGTTTTGTTTGATGCGTTTGCCGGTAAAACTGTAGCCACTACCTGCACCGTATTTCCTGCAAGAAGGGAGGATGTGGATGGCGTTGTTGTTATACCGGTCACAAGAACAGGGGCAGCTACTATAGAGAACTGTATGGAAGAGGTTGTACCGGCTATTCCGCCCCTGTTTGTTCCCGAATATGCCGTAGCTGTCATGGTATAGTTACCAATAGGCAAAGTACGCCCTTTATAATTGCCGTTGGTATCTCCAAATAAGGCATATGGCGCCACATTTTCAGTTGTAGAGGCATTTACAGGACCTGAGAGGGTAAGGAAAACACTTCCAACTACAGATGGTACTGCGTTCGCCCTGATATTCAGACTTATACCTTGGACCTGGGCTTGACTGATCTGCAGGCCGTTTGTCAGGGTTAAAATATCCAAATCACTACCTGAATTGATTAAAGCAAAGCTTTCAATGCTCAATAGCGGAAGACTTTGTCTAACAGTAATCAAGGTTGTGGCTGTAAAGTCCCCATCCTGTGTTCTTGCAGTAATGGTAACATTACCGATAGTCAATCCTGTGACCAAACCACTTTGACTTACCGAGGCGACATCGGGATTGGAAGATGACCAGATCACTGAATTGTTGGTGGCATTGGAAGGCGTAACATTTGCAGTGATTTGAACCGTATTTCCCAAATTGATTGAGGTATTCAAAGGTGTCAGAGAAATACCTGATACGATTATAATACTATTGCTGGCACTCGGAGTAGGTTGATTAAAACTGATTATGGTAGCTCCTCCGTCAGGTGTTCTGCCTTGGGAAATATTGGTTACCTGTGAACCGAAAGTTAAGGAGTCAATATAGGTTATATTATTGTTGTTGACCTGGATAATTCCCAATTGCTCCCCGCCTGCACTGAGTTTGATATTGACATGGCGCACTCCCTGAAAAGGTTGTTCATCCGCCCAAAGCTGTATAAACCCACCGGCAGGAATAGTAGTCATAGTCGGATTAAAAGTAGGTATTTGCCATTTCGTAGGATTGGCCAGGTTATCGGTAATAAATAAACCACCAACATCAACCGCAGAAGTATTGGCATTGTATATCTCAAACCAATCATCGTAACTACCAAACTCATCAATCTGTCCACCGGTACCATTACTTGCCACCCATTCATTTATGAAAAGATTTTGTATTAACGGAAGCGTGTTAGGCCCTCCTGGTGAAGGAGCACTGAAGTCAACAAAATTTTCACTTCCATCCGGATACCGGCCCAGAGAAATATTGGTAACCTGGTTGAAGTAATGCGTGGAATCAATGAAGTTAACATCTGTTCCTATACGTTCTACTAAACCAATTTCACCATTGATCTCACTCAATTGAAAACCCAGATGCAACGGACCCTGTGCGGTTTGGTTATCGGCCCAAAGTTTTAGAAAGCCTTTGGCAGGAATACTGGTAACTTCGGGTTGACCGGAAGGAATTTGCCATAAAGTTGGGTTACCCAGATTATTGGTAAGGTATTTTCCTTCAAGATTAACCGTTTCCGTGTTGCTGTTATATATCTCGATCCAATCATTTGCTTCTCCAAATTCATCTACAATACCCGATGACGAAGTGTTTTCTGCCAAGAATTCATTTATATATAACCCTGAAATAAAAGGTATCAAATTTGGCATTCCCGGAGTAGGTGCATTGAAGAATCGCTGAAAGGCATTACCATCAGGATATCGGCCCTGTGAAATATCATCGGTTTGGGCTCCGAAAGTGAAGGAGTCAAGAAATTGTTGATCATTGCCTATTACTTGGGTGAGGCCTAACTGCTCACCACCTTTGCCAAGTTTTGGCGTAATGTGCAATGGACCTTCCGCCAATTCGGCATCCGCCCACAATATCACAAAACCATGGGCCGGAATGGTGGTAGCAGCTGGATTGGTGGTTGGGATTTGGAATAATAGCGGATTGGTTAAATTATCCGTAATATACATTCCGCCTATGTCAACAGGCATAATGTTGCTGTTGTAAATTTCTATCCAGTCTTCATGGTCACCTGCTTCGTCCATCAAGCCATTCACGTTGCCGGCAAGAAACTCATTTATATATAATCCGGTAGCAAAACCCAACTTATTGGATTGACCTGGTGTCGGTGTAGTGAAAGTTCTAATGTTTACAGAACCATCCAGATAGCGTCCGGTAGAAACATCGTCTGTCTGAGAACCAAAAGTGAGTGAGTCAAGAACCACTGTGCTTCCGCCATCTATTATTGCCAGGCCAATTTGCTCACCGCCCTTGGACAATTTAAGATTCAAATGCCTGACACCTTGTGCTGGTTCGTTATCAGCCCAGAGCAACAGGAATCCATTTGCAGGAATGGTACTTTGAGCAGGGTTTGTAGTCGGTATCTGCCATAAAGTACGGTTGTTAAGATTATCAGTTAAGTACATCCCTCCTATATCTACCGGAACGGCACCTCCGTTATATATCTCTATCCAGTCTTCATGAGCCCCTAGCTCATCTACGATGCCGTTTACGTTGCTGGCAAGGAATTCATTGATCTTCAGATTAAGAAGTGAATAGGTACCTATATGCAGAGCACTCCAAATGCTTCCATCCTTAACCCTGGCCTTTACAGTCATATCTCCGGGTATTGGAATTGAACTGCTGTAAACTGAAGCAGAACCGGAGACCGTACCGTCGGAGGTCTTGGGGTCAGAACCATCTATTGTATAATAAATGGTACCGGATCCATTTGGATTGGACATACTCAAATTGAAACCTGCTGCTATAACACCTGTTTCTTTGTTAAAGATCGGAGGATTGATGGAAGGGTAATATCCCTGAGCTGACAAGGCATTGATAAATCGGCTCACGTTGCCGTTCATTAAGCCATCCACCCTGTTCACTTCAGGTTGCCAATGGGTGTTTTTGGTTCTGGTAATTCCATCATTCAAAGCATCGCCCCACCGGGCTGACTCACCAATTATTGCCGAGGAGATGAAATTATTCAGTAACATCCAACGTTCTCTTTCGTTATCATCGGTCATAGCGCCATTATTGAAACAATGCTCGTAAACCCTGTCTGCAAATAATTGCATAAATTCTGGGCTTTTTCTAGCCGAATGCCAAATATTCGATATTGCCGACCCTCCTGTTGAGTTAGTGCGAAATTTTGGGTGCACCCAAGCGCCTTCATTAGAGCCGTTAGTCACATCCCACGACCATTCAGAATCCCAAGCTAAATAACGAAATAAACCGGGAGGGTTATTCCGGTTGAGGGCATAATAGTTATTCTGTGGCCAATCAGTCATTCCTGTCATCCATGTAACGATCAGGTATTCACTGAATTTCTCGACATCCAAATACTGCTTGAGTTCTTGATAATTAGCCGAAACAGACATGTCTTTTGGAACCAGTGTATTTATAATGTAGTTATAACGGCTGTCATCGCCACTTCTTAAACCATCGTGATTGCGAGACATCCAATCTTCAATACTGCCTCCAAAATAAGCAGAAGCAAATCCTTCATCGGGCCTTTCAATAGGATTGTACAAGCCCCAATATATACCATTCACATAGAGGTGCATAAAAGTTCCCCGAGAACCTTCACCGCTCATTGCAATTTGGGAATCGCGGTACCATTGGTCACGGGTAAAGGTGGTTCTGTCAGGATTCCAGTTTCTTGACCAAGCACGGTTGTTGCCAGCACGTAATACAATGGCTGTTTCAAAAAAGGTCTCTACAGCAGATTGGTTATTTAACGGAGCGTATTTGAAAATTTTCGAGGTGACGGGGTCGGGAAATTTGAGTTTTAAGGAACGTTTAAGTCGCTTGTGGCTATGAGATTCGATCTCGCAGCCGAACTGCTCATTTCGCTCAGGTGTAGCGGGATACATTATTTCCACCGATGTTGGTTTGTCAATATCTTCTCCATCATAGGCAGCCCAGAAATCATTTTTATCCATGACGATAGACATCGTGGGAATAGCCTTCATTGCAGCAACAAACTGGCCACTATAGTCTGGATTATTTACGACATCGGGATCCATTTCATAATCGTGCTGAGCAGTGGCTGTTCCTGAACCCAAACTATAGGTGTTATTTGGCCATCCTGAAACGTTGGCAGGTTGGTGAATGACGTCATTTATGAACAGATATGTCTGCGTCATAACAGGTGATACTGTCCCACCGGAATAGGCTAAGGCTCTGATCACGGAGGTTGTATTGATGGGTATAGAACCCGCATAAATTATTCCTGAACTGGTGGTAGGAGCAGTACCGTTGGTCGTATAATGAATAGTTCCTCCAGCAATGGAAGTCGTTAATGTAAGTTGAAAAGGAGTATCATAAAATCCCCTTTCAGCTGAAAAGATAACAGTTTGACCAAATGTGTTTGTTGTTGCAGTACATATCAAAAGCAGTAAGCACCAGTGCATTAAAGGTTTCATTTGGGTAAAATTTAAAGGTTATAAAAATGCAGAACATATTTACCATATTTTGTCTTGGCTATCTATGATTTACATCATCATAAAAGATGATTTAAATCATCTTTTATGATGATACTCGACAACTTCCCCAATTTTCAATTTTTCACGAATCGGTTTGTTGATCAGGATAAACCAACAATCCTTTGTTTTCACCAAGGCAGCCGGGAGGACCGGGATGCCTTCAAGGTGGACCAAAACCCGCCTGTTTTCCCCTTGGATAAACTGCGCTGCAATGTCATCCGGTACAATGGTGACCCCTCTCGTACTTTTTGCTGCTGTTTTGTCGGTAGTTTATTTGAAATAAGATGCCATTTTACAATATCAAATCGCTTCGCTTAACAACCATTATTCAGATAAAATTTCTGTTGGCGATACTCACGTAGCTCCTTTTGCGAACTTCCCAGACATTTCTGTTAAAATCGATGATGTGGTGGTCCATGAAAGTAAAGAGGCTAAAGCCACTGTCATTTAGATGTTGCCCGTATTTACATCGGCTTTAATCTTTAGGATCTCGTAGCAGGCAATTATGACATTCACTCTTTACTCATTGAAGAGGGATTTTTTGATTTGGTGCCCCCACTGGTGAAGTCATATCGTTGCTAAGACTAGAGGTCAAATCGGTGTTTGGACTGGGTGGAATTTGCAATTCCACCCAAATAGGCTTACCATCCCTATAATTGTCGGGATTATTTGGTTCACCATCCTAAATCCTTACTCACTCCCAAACATCGAATTGCAAATTCGTTTTGCTAGAAATGCGTGATTTCAAATTAGGCCTAGGCAAGGGGATTAATCTGTTTTTTATCCCAAATCCTATACTTATTCTCAAATATCAAACTGTTCAAGACCACTGTACGGGATTAGTGTTTAGAGAAAGGAAGGATTGAGTTTTACAAAATGCTTTAGAAAAAACAGTAAATTAATTAATCTGCATCGACTTTGTCTTTTCTATCGACTCATCCTCAAACTTTTATGTCACCCTTAAATCAACTATGCTCAGAATTTAAAAATCAGAGCGGAAATAATAGTTCGTAACTATGGCACAGCTTATGTTAAATATTATTACTGCTACTAATTCCACAAAGAAATTTCCCATTGGGGATATCAGGATATGAAGAACTCAAGGAAAGACAAAATAAAAAATCTAAAGCAATTTGGCTTCTACAGTAAAGGTTTAGTGTATGCCCTGATAGGAATTTTAGCTGCAATGGTTGCTTTTGGCTTGGGAGGAGATATTAAAGGGAATTCAGGTATTGTTCAATTTCTTCATGGTTTGCCCGGCGGAGTAATACTCGCTACAATTGTAGCTTTAGGTTTATTGGCCCATAGCTTATGGCGCTTTTACGAAGCCGCAGTTGACCCCAGCGGCGGCGAAGATGAAAAAAGGATTGGTCCCAGAATCCAATTCGCTTTTTCGGGAATATTTTACGCAGTCCTGGCCTTTTCATTTGCGCAACCACTTTTAAGTAATGGAAGTTCGTCAGACGATGATTCTCAAAAAAAAGAAGCACTAGGCCTATTGCTGGACAAAGAGTGGGGAATCTGGGTGATCTGGATAATTGCTATAGGAACGGGTTTAAACGCCATTTGGCAGTGCTACTTGAGTTTTAGCGGTATTTACATGGAGCAGATTGATGAACATCTTGACAATAAAAATGAATACAAAATGGTTAAACAAAGCGGAAGATTTGGGTATATAGCCAGAGGAGTGGTTTTTGGGATCATTTCTTTTTTTTTAATCAGGGTTTCCTTGGCTCATAATGCCAATGCCCTTGAGGGAACCGAAGGTGCTTTGCAATATTTATTAAGTTTACCTTATGGTAATTTTCTTATGGGAGCAGTAGCGTTGGGAATGCTAAGTTTTGGCATCTTTTGTTTCATGGTTGCCCGCCATTCTGGTATTAGGGATTTGGATTAGGTAAATCTCTCAAGTGAGAAAACAGGGAAAAGAGCCTCAAACATAAGTCTTATTAACCTTGGGTAATGAGCATCAGTGGGAACAGCCCGTTTAAATAAAAACTATATCTATCCGTCCAATTTGTTACATTAGTCACAATAAAATGGTACAAACAAATTAGGGGTAATGCTAAACCAATAGAGGAAATATCAATAGATCTATACCTAATGGACAAACCGGTAAAATCGACAGTCCAAATAAATTTGGTAGCTTTAGATAGAAACAAAAGCTATGGAATTCTACTAAAAGAAATGACAAAGCACCACCATCATGGCAAAAATCACGAAGGGAAAAATCACGACTAGCCCGAATAAATTACTCAAATGCCCTACCGGCATCAAGGGTTTTGACGAAATTACCGAAGGCGGACTTCCTCAAAATGGATCAACCTTAGTTTCCGGCAACGCAGGCTCTGGAAAAACCCTTTTTGGAATTGATTTTCTAATTAAGGGTGTCACCGATTACAACGAGCCTGGAATTCTCATGTCGTTTGAAGAGACAGAGGAAGAACTCTTTAAAAACGTAGCTTCTCTCAATATGGATCTGAAAGCGCTTGTAGTGCAAAAAAAGATTGTGCTTAAACATGTTATTTTAGAACGCAAAGATATTCAGGAAGTCGACTTTAATCTCGAGGGGATATTCGTTCGTTTGGAAGATGCCATTGATTCTATCGGTGCCAAACGTGTCGTGTTAGACTCCATCGAATCTATCTTTGCAGGCATTACAGATCTTGGCATTCTTCGCTTAGAGATAAAAAGACTTTTCCGATGGCTTAAAGAAAAAAAAGTTACTGCAATTTTTACAGGCGAGGCCGCAGAAAGTGGCTTATACACGCGTCATGGCCTGGAAGAGTATATTTCTGATTGCATCATTCTTCTGGATAACAGAGTCAAAGACCAGATTGCCACCCGTAGAGTTCGTGTCATTAAATATCGGGGGTCACGTCATGGAACAAGCGAATATCCATTTGTAATAGATGATGAAGGACTTTCAGTAATTCCCATCACTTCAGCAGGACTTGAACAACCGGGCACAGACAAGAGGGTTTCATCAGGCATTCCATCGTTGGATAAACTGTTCACGGGTAAAGGTTTTACCAGAGGTAGTACCATACTGGCTTCAGGCACAGCAGGCTGCGGAAAAACTAGTTTTGGAGCGGCATTCGCATTGGAAAGTTGTAGACGTGGAGAACGCTGTCTTCTCTTCTCTTATGAAGAATCAGCAGGGCAACTTACCCAAAATATGAAATCTATCGGCATTGATTTTGCGCCATGGATTGAAAAAGGATTATTAAAGATTGTGGCTATCAGACCTTCTTTTCTTGGTTTGGAGATGCATTTATTGAATGTTTATAAGCTCGTAGATAGTTTTAAACCCAAAGCTGTGGTGGTGGACCCCCTCACAAGTCTTGTTGGAGAAGGCGACGAGCGTGAAGTTTCATCGATGATTACCCGCATGATTGATCTCTTTAAATCCAGGGGCATCACTACGTTTTTTACGAGTCTTGTTTCTGCAAACTTTCAAAGTAATACAAGTGGGGAAATCGGTGTATCCTCTCTGATTGACACCTGGATTGTGGTAAGAATGGTAGAAGATGATCAGGGCAGAAGACGTACCCGTGAAGTATTCATTGTAAAGTCTCGTGGCACTAACCATAATAGCGATGTCCACAAATTTATTTTGAGTGATGATGGAATTATGTTGACACCTTACGATGAATCCACGTTTAGCGGCAATCAGAAAAAGAATTTTGATAAAAATGTTCCTGAGAGTAAAAAAAATAAATAAGAATCAATGAAAACAGTTCAACCCATATTCATTGTTGGTATTGGTGGCTCAGCCGGAGCATTAAATGCATACAAGGCACTGCTGGATGCAATGTCTGCTGACACAGATATGGCATTTGTGATTATTTCTCATATGAACCCAACCGCCAATAGTGAGTTGGCTAAAATATTACAGAGGCACACGAAAATGCAAGTCCTCGTGGCTTTAGAGGCAATGGAGATTCTTGCCAATCACGTTTATGTAATTCCTCCGGACTCGGATCTTACCATGGATAACTACCGCTTTAAAGTAATCTCTCCGCGCATTAGCAGGAACAAACAGGTTGATTTATTTTTCATTTCTATTGCAGACGCTATGGGTGTCCGTGCGGTCGGCATTATTCTTTCCGGATATGATGGCGATGGCACTGAGGGCTGTAAGCATATCAGAGCACGAGGGGGAAAAACCTTTGCCCAAGACTCGTCTGCCGAAGTTGGCCACATGCCGCTCAGTGCCCAGGAGGTAGGTTGTATTGATTTTGTTTTACCGCTAAATAAGATTCCGGCAAAGCTGAAAAGCCTTGCAGCTACCCATAGAATTTAGAAACGATTCACGAGAAACATCGGTTATATTACTCAATGAATCCCATTATCCGCCATCTCCGGCAGCTGGATTTAACCTTCTCTAGTGCGCGAAATTATCCTTCTCTTACCGCCAAGATTTTTATAAAAAAAAGGCCATTTGATCGATTGGATATCTAACCAAAAGGATTTAAGTTTAAATAATCAAAAACAGCAACGATTTCATTGATACCAGCCTGACTGGGGTAGATATACAGAAGCTTTGTTGATAGATAACCATTATAAAAAGAGCTAACAGACCGTCCGTAATGACAACAAACGACAGAAATAAATGATGGACTGACAAGCCACATGAGACAAATTATCTAGCTTCAGAAACATGGATAAATCCTGCTTCTCCAGAAGCTGGGTCGTTTATACTTCTCACGTTATCGGATCCAACCTTCTCCATCCCGTAACCAAAATCCTGACCATGCTTTTTCCCGGTTTTTCAGGGATAACCATTTTTTTTGTTTTAAAACCTTTCTGATATTTTCGAAACTTTTTTTGAAACAGGGCACGGTTAATGCTCCTATAGTATTCGGCTTTTGGAAAGCCAAAGCTTTTTTGGCTTCATTTTTGGCTAGGATAATGAAACGGACGAGTGGAATGGGAACAAAACTAGGATTTAAGATTAAACACCTGCCTAGACTTTTATGGGATGCAGGCAAGCTTTGGAACAAAAACAGCCCATTTCGGCTTGCAGCAGTAGTTGCCTATTATGCCATTTTATCTATGCCTGGTCTATTGATCATCATTATCAGTTCGGTGGGGGCAATATGGGGAACTGAAATCGTGCAGGGAGAAATTACCGGGCAGATATCGGAGGCCATCGGTCCAGGTGCCGCAGAGTCTGTGGTGGCAGTCGTCGAAAACTCCCGAAGTGACGATAGGACTGTTTTTGCAAGTATCATGGGGGTAGTTGTATTGGTGTTTGGCGCTACAGGAGTTTTCTATCAACTCCAGATTTCGATGAATGAAATATGGAGTGTGAAGGTGGATCCGGATGCAGGATTTTGGAAACTGATCAAGGACAGGATAATCAGCCTCGCATTTGTAATGGTCATCGCTTTCCTATTGTTGATCAGTTTTGTTGTTTCTACGGCACTTACTTTACTGAGTGGGTTTCTTTCCAATATTTGGGAACCCGCCTATGTTTTTATAGCCCAGTTGTTTGAATTTGGCCTGTCCACATTAATCATAGGCCTCTTGTTCGTTTTGATTTTCAGATTTATGCCTGACATGGAGATCAAGTGGAGGTCGGTTTGGTTGGGAGGTTATTTGACTGCACTATTATTTAGCTTAGGCAAAATCCTGCTCAGCTTCTATTTTGGAGTTGCAGAACCGGGTTCTACTTACGGGGCAGCAGGCTCTGTGATTCTGATTTTATTATGGGTTTCATATTCTTGCCTTATTCTATTTTATGGGGCGGCATTTACCAGGGTTTATGCAGAGAAGTATGAGGATGAAATCCATCCTTCGGATTTTGCGATGAAAGTAATGGCTAAAGAAGTCATTGTCGAAAAAGGAGCGGACGCAAAAGAAAGTCAAGTTGATTTGAACAAAATGAAAAGATAATTGATTGAGTATTTGGCTTTTTGCTGAAAAAGTGGTTTTTGTTTTTTGACCTTTTACGCTAATACAAATTTTATGAAAATAATTGGAAATGAAGGAATGGGTGCCATTGTCGGAGATGAAGGCGTTACATTTAGGGTTTGGGCACCCAATGCGGAAGCAGTTTTTGTAACCGGCTCTTTCAATGGCTGGGAAGATGATAAATATCAATTCGAGCATGAAGGAGACGGCTATTGGGCCGTGCATGTGGCGTCTGCATCAGAAGGGGATGAATACAAATATGTCATCCATAATGGAGGATCAAAGTCATCAAAGAATGATCCCTATGCTAGGGAAGTTACGAATAGTGTAGGGAATTCTATCATTAAAAACCTTTTCAGGGACTGGCAAGACCATAATTTTCAAATCACGTCTTTCAATAACCTTGTAATTTATGAATTGCATATCGGCACTTTCAATAGAGAAAGATTGGGAGAAGGGCAAGTAGGCAACTTCTATGCTGCTTCTGAAAAACTGGATTACCTCCGGGAGCTCGGCATCAATGCGATAGAGGTGATGCCTGTGATGGAGTTTGCCGGAGATCAATCTTGGGGTTACAATCCATCGTATCCATTTGCGGTGGAATCTTCCTATGGTGGGCCGGATGGATTGAAGCATTTTATTTTTGAAGCCCATAGGAGAGGGATTGCAGTGATCATGGATGTAGTTTACAACCATTTCGGTCCATCTGATCTGGATCTCTGGCAGTTTGATGGCTGGAGGGAAAATGACCTCGGTGGCATTTATTTTTTCAACGATAACCGGGCAAGGACTCCTTGGGGGGAAAATAGACCCGATTATGGTAGGAAAGAAGTCCGGAATTACCTCAGAGACAATGCTATGATGTGGCTGCAAGCCTACCAATGTGACGGACTACGTTTTGATGCCACGGCTGTTATCAGGTATTTGGACTATGAAAATCCCGGCAAAGGAGCAGAACTTGAAGTTGGGTATAAGTTTTTACAGGAATTGAATGGGGAGATCAGGGATAAGTTTCCACATAAAATCCTGATTGCCGAAGACCTGAAAGCGGATCCTGTCGTCACTTCCGACATCATGCACAACGGACTCGGCTTCCATTCCCAATGGGGATTGGGATTTGCAAACCATATCAAAAGGGTATTATTGGAAACAGGTGATATGCACCGCAACCTCCAAATGGTAGTAGAATCGCTGTTTTTCTCTTTCAACAATGACGTTTTCCAAAGGGTAATCTTCACCGAATCCCATGATGAAGTTGCCAATGGATCTTCCCGGTTGCCGGAGGAAATCCAACCAGGTGACGCCGAAGGTGAATATGCCAAAAAGAAATCTACTTTGGGTGCGATCACTTTGCTGACAGCGCCGGGGATCCCTATGATTTTCCAAGGACAGGAATTCATTACCTGTGGTCATTTTACTGACACAGAACCTTTGGATTGGGGCCGTCAGTCCGTATTTAAAGGTATCTCAAGGATGTACCGGGATCTCATCAGGATGCGAAACGGCCAGGATGAAAGCACCGTTGGCTTGACAGGACACCTGACTGAGACCTTACATTTCAACCAAGATACGCTGGTTTTGGCTTATAGCAGAAGCCACGCAGACTACCGGGATAGACCGGTAGTCATTGTGCTGAATTTTTCTAGCCAAACCTACAACGGCTATAAAATCGGTATCTCCCAGGGAGGAAAATGGACCGTTAAGTTCAACAGTAGCTGGAAAGGGTATGATGCGGACTTTTCAGGCACAGAGTTTCTGGACGTAGATGCCAAAGGACCATTTGAAGGTAAGTACCATTCAGTTAAGGTCGATATACCCGCCTTTGGGGGACTCATTTTGATCAGGTAAGGAAATCACTTGTTTAATGTGGATTGTGGTTTTCTGCAAGTGGGTGATTTTTTTTTCTGTAATGAAAGACCAAAGACCAAGACTGAATTTCGAGCATTCAGACCGACGTCATCCGGAAATCCTTGTATTATATAAGAGATTCGGAATAAGGTGTAATATTTTCTAAATTTATCTCTTATACTTTACCTTCGCCGACTCATTCTTACGGATGATGTCCAAGTCTTGAATATTAGAATCGAAAAAACGGTATGGGAAAACCTAAAATTGAGAAAATAAAAAAGGAATCAACACCGTCAGAATTCCCAATTGTAGCCATAGGTGCTTCGGCGGGAGGACTTGAAGCAGTTTCCGAATTACTGAAATTCCTCGCTCCCGACACACGCATGGCATTTATTTTTGTCCAGCATCTAAGTCCCGACCACAAGAGTATGCTTACGCCGCTGTTGGCCAAAATCACCTCAATGCAGGTCAGCGAAGTAGAAAACCGCGTGGAGATCAAACCTGATAATATTTATATCATTCCTCCTGACAAAGAGATATCAGTAGAAAATGGGCATATCATCCTTGCCCCGAGACCTGAAAGTCCAAAATTCAATTATCCTATCGACATTCTTTTTACTTCTTTGTCCAAGGCAAATAAGGAAAACGCCATTGGGATCATTCTGAGCGGAAGTGGAACTGACGGTACCAATGGCATGGGGTCTGTCAAGCGGGAGGGTGGACTTACCTTTGCCCAAGATGATTCCGCCAGATTTGACAGCATGCCCAAATCAGCTATTTCGGAAGGCTTTGCGGATTTCATTTTGTCCCCCAAAGACATCGCCCTTGAACTTAACAGGATCAGCCAACATCTCCCGATCAAGTTTTCTGGGAGAAAGCCCCGGGAAGAAGATCTGATTGACGATGACAATCATGATTTGATGATGATCATCGAAAGCCTTCTAAAATTCGCCGGTGTGGATTTTTCTGTTTACAAAATGGCAACGATCAAAAGAAGGATACTCAGGAGAATGCTCCTCAACAAAGTAAGTGACCTCAAAACTTATTGGAACCTGATCAGTGAAAATAAAGAAGAAATAGACATCCTCTATCGGGACCTGCTGATCAATGTGACCAGTTTTTTCAGGGATTCGGATACTTACAAGTATTTGAAGGATTCCATTCTTCCCATGCTGTTAAAGTCAAAAACAGAGGGGGAAGCTTTTCGGGTATGGGTTCCCGCCTGCTCTTCGGGAGAGGAAGCTTTATCGATTGCCATGATGATTCTTGAAATCCAGGAAAATACCGGTACCGCTATCCCGCTTCAGATGTTTGCAACCGACCTGAGCGAAAAAGCGATCAGGAAAGCGCGGGCCGGCGTTTATTCCAAAGATGAATTGGAATCTGTTTCCCCTAAACGTTTACAGCGTTTTTTTACCAAAACCGGCAGCGACTACAGGATTTCCAAAACGATCAGGGATACCCTTATCTATGCTACCCACAACGTTCTAAAAGATCCGCCTTTTTCGAGAATAGATTTTATCAGCTGTCGGAACCTGTTCATTTACCTTGATTCAACAGCCCAAAAAAGAGTTTTGTCTACTTTCCATTATGCACTTAAGGAAACAGGGTATTTGATGTTGGGAAAAGCAGAGATGGTCAGTTCTTCTCCAAATTTGTTTTCGGGGGTCAATAAGAAGCACAGAATTTATTCAAGAAATAGCAGCGAACACTTACGCACATTACCTTTACCCACTTCCAGAATGCCACAAGAAAATAAAAAAAACGAAAAACAGTCGGTGGATACTGATTCCAAATCCGGTCTTGCCAATATCAAAGCTTTGCAGAGCAGTAAGAGCTTGGACCAAGCCATAGATGCAGTGATTATTGCCGATTTTTTGCCTGCCAGCGTTGTCATCAACCATCAGATGGAGATCCGCCAGTTTAGGGGAAATACCGACCTGTACTTTAGCCATGTTTCTGGCAAGGCCTCATTGAATATCGTGAAACTGGTACGAAAAGAATTGGCATTTTACTTAAGGAACCTGATTTCCAAGTCCATCAAAACCGATCGGCGTATTCGCAAAGGTGGAATTGAAATCAACATCAACGATACCGCTTTTGTCATCAGCATTGAGGTGGCACCGCTCCTTATGGATTTGGAAGAAAAACTGATGCTGGTCGTTTTTTCCCAACACGATCAGATCGCAAGATTTCATGAAGTAAATGGAGAAGATGATGTACAGAACCCAATTTTAAATATCAAAGAACAAAAAATCAAACAGCTTGAGGAGGCTCTGACTTCTTCACAGGCAGATGCCTCGGATCTAGCCAATGAACATGAGGGCTTTATAGAGGAACTGCAAAGTGCCAATGAGGAAGTGGTGTCCACCAATGAGGAATTGCAGACTGTAAATGAAGAACTGGGGACATCAAAGGAAGAACTGGAATCCGCTAACGAGGAGCTCATCACCACCAATCAGGAACTGCAGACCCGAAATGACCTGCTCAATGAATCCTACGACTATTCCAGTGCCATTATAGCTACGCTCCATGAACCAATGATAGTCTTGGATAAAGAACTTTGTATCATGACAGCCAACAAATCCTTTTATAGGATTTTCCAAATTATAGAAAATCAAATAGAAGGAAAGAAGTTGTTTGACCTCGAAGACAAGCAATGGAATATTCTAAGTTTGAGGGAATTACTGGAACATATTGTTCCCAAAAAATCGGCTTTCACCGACTTTAAAGTTACACATACCTTTCCAAGGATTGGAGAAAAGGTCTTTTTACTCAATGCCAGCCGCATTGTTCAAAAAAGCCACGGAGAGCAATTGGTCCTGCTTTCTTTCAACGATATAACCGATGCCATGAAGACCCAGAAAAGTGAATTTGAGGGATTCACAAAGGATATAGAGGAAACCAGAAACGACAATCTCGTATTAGAGAAAGCAGTAAAAGAACGAACCAACCAACTTGATCGATCCAATAAGGAACTGGCTGAAAAAAACAATGAACTTGGAAAAATGAATAAAGAATTGGAAGCCTTCGCGTATGTTTCCAGTCACGATTTGCAAGAACCGCTTAGAAAGATCCAGACTTTTGCCGACAGGATACTTGAAAAAGAAGTGAAGAGTTTATCAGAATCTGGGAAGGTTTATTTTCAACACATGCAGAAGTCAGCCAACAGGATGCAGATGCTGATCGAGGACCTGTTGACCTTTACAAGTCTCAATGCTGCTGAAAGAAAATTTGAAACCCTTGAGTTGACGGAGATAGTCAAAGAAGTAGAATTGGATATGAAAGAAAAACTGGATGAAAAAAATGCTTCCATTGCCATCCATGAAATGTGTGAAGTCAATGTCATTCCCTTTCAGTTCAGACAATTGATCAATAACCTGATCAGTAATTCCCTGAAGTTTTCCAAACCTGAAACAGCTACCCAAATCCATATCTCCTCCGAAATTATGAAAAAGGACGAAATCAAAACAATGGAAAAATTGGACCAAAAATTTTATTGTCATATAAAGTTTTCGGACAACGGCATTGGATTTGATCCGGAGTACAGCAAAAGGATTTTTGAGGTATTTGAAAAATTGCACAGCAAAGATGAATATCCGGGAACAGGAATAGGATTAGCCATTGTAAAAAAAATAGTGGAAAACCACAATGGTTTTGTTACGGCAACGAGCGAATTGAAAAAAGGAACTACATTTGATATATATTTACCGACAAATAATATATATATACCGACAAAAAAATGAATAAAAAAACCATGACAATTCTATTGGCAGATGATGATGAAGCAGATAGGTTGATATTCAAAGAGGCTTTTGATGAAATGGATATCGGTACTTCCGTTGAAACCGTCAACGACGGAGAAGAACTCATGCAGCTTTTGGAAAATTCCGAGTACGAAGACCTTCCGCAGATATTGTTTCTCGACATCAACATGCCGAGAAAAAACGGTTTGGAATGCTTAAAGGAAATCAGGACCAACAAAAAATACAAAGAGGTTTCCATTGCCATTTATTCAACCTCTTCTTCAGAAAAAGACATGCACGAGACTTTTCTCAACGGCGCGAATGTATATATAAATAAGCCCCAGGATTTCAATAAATTAAAGAAGGTATTGGAAAAGGCAATTATTTATGCCAATATGTACCAAAGCCCTCCATTTAATAAAGAAAACTTCTTATTAATGGCCGAATAATCAGATTAATTTAAGATTAAGTGGAAAATCAGAAGATTCATATTAAATACATGGTCAGTTTGCGCTGCATCATGGTAGTCAAAGAAGAACTCAAAAATTTGGGTATCAGCTATTCCAATGTAAATTTGGGAGAAGTCGAAATTCTGGGAAAAATCACCAAATCCCAAAAAGAAGAGCTCGGGCTCAGGTTGAAAAAAATCGGGCTTGAATTGCTTGATGATAAAAAAAGCATTTTGATCGATAAGATCAAGAATGAGGTTATTAAAGTAATCCACCTGTCCGAATCTGCAATAAAAGTCAATTATTCTGATTACATCAGCGAACAACTTGGGTATGATTATACCTATTTATCGAATGTATTTTCAGAAGTACAGGGAATCACCATACAGCAGTTTATCATTTTCAATAAAATCGAAAAAGTAAAAGAACTGCTGTTGTACAATGAGCTTAACCTGTCGGAAATTTCCTACTTATTGGACTATAGCAGTGTGTCCCACCTTTCCAATCAGTTTAAGAAAGTAACAGGATTGACACCGTCATTTTTTAAGCAAATGAAAGAGTTGAGAAGGAACAATCTTAATAATGAATGACAATTGTCGGACTGACTATTGTCCACAGCAGGCTTTATTGAACCTCACGCTTTATTTTTTTGATTTTCCCCGAAATTTAGCCGTGGGAATGACACCTGACCTTTACCCCGGTAAAACCAGTTTACTTACAGAATAGCCAATAACAATACTTTACTACTGCCCAAGCCACATTTTTTATATAGTTTGGGTAATTAATTACAGGATTATTTGATTTGAAAGAATTTTAAAAACGTGGTCTGAAAGTTGGGAATATGTTTTCATATAAAATTTTCCAACTATTAACAAAAACTAACCATGACACATTCAGAAAAATTGACAAGTGCTCTCAACGACCTTGTTTTAATCAACAACGACAGAATCGAAGGATACCAGAAGTCTATTGACTCAGTAGACCAAAAAGATGCCGATTTGAAAATGCTTTTTGCGAAAATGATTTCCAACAGCAGAGATCACGGAAGCGTGCTGGGTGGATTGGTCCGAAGAGCGGGAGGCGAAGTAGAAGAAGGAACTACAGCTTCCGGCAAAATCTTCCGTACTTGGATGGGCGTCAAATCAACATTCTCAATGAATGACAGGACGAGCATCCTGGAATCTTGCGAGTCAGGAGAAGATGCCGCTTTGGAAGCTTATGACATGGCTCTTGCTTCGGATGCAGAAATGAGCGCAGACGTGAGACAAACGCTGATGGACCAAAAAGCATCTATCAAAACAGATCATGACGAGATCAAAAAATTGAGGGATCTGCACAAAAGCATGGTCTGATTAAAGGCCTCTAAACAAAAAAACCATCTCTGAAATAGGGATGGTTTTTTATTTTTTATTGGAAAGGTCAGTTAACGCGAGATTTATGAGAATCAGAACTTTTGAACCATTTTGGTTGGTCAAAAATGGGCTTTTGCATAGTTATCCATCTCTACAAAAAAACATTGAAACAGAAATCGTTGTACTTGGTGGCGGCATCACCGGCGCCTTGGTCAGCCACGCCGTCCTGGATGCAGGATATCGGGTAGTCATGATTGACAAAAGGGATATCGGTCAGGGAAGCACTTCCGCAACGACAAGTATGCTTCAGTATGAAATCGATGAACCACTCATCGATCTGACAAAGAAAATCGGTGAAAAAGCTGCGGTCAAATGCTACAAAGCAGGAATCCAAGCTGTCAAAGACATCGGGAATTTGGTCATCAAATTAAATCTCGATTGCGGTTTTGAGTTCAAAAAATCACTTTTTGTGGCACATAGTGAAAAAGCTTCTGTTTGGCTTGAGGAAGAATTTGAAATGCGGAACAAGCACCGGATGGGAGTGAGTTGGCTTTCAAAAGAAGAGGTTTGGGAATTATATGGAATCAAATGTTTTGGCGCAATCCTTTCCAAAACCGCAGCGAGTGTCGATGCCTATCAGTTGGCCCATGGATTGATCAATAATAGTTTTGGCAGGGGAATGGAAGTTTTTGACCAGACTGAAATCGCAAAAACTGAATTTTTTGAAGATGGTGTTGAATTGCAGACCACCGAAGGATTTTCTGTGAAATGCAGGAAAGTTATCTATTGTACTGGGTTCGAATCTACTGAGATGCTAAAGGAAAAGGTGGCAGACCTCTTTTATACTTATGCTTCTGTCAGTGAACAAGAAATTGCCTGTGTATCAAAACTTGCCAATGTTTTGGTTTGGGATACAGACAACCCCTATCTGTATATGAGGACGACGGATGATGGCAGACTTCTGATCGGGGGAGAGGACTCTTCCACCAATTTTCCCTTTTTCCAGCAACAAATAAAGGAATGGAAGCATAAAAAATTGATGCATAAGCTGGATGCGATAATACCTGACAATGGTTTTATAGAGGATTTCAGTTGGGGCGGTACTTTCGGTTCTACCAAAGACGGCCTTCCCTATATCGGCGAATCTCCCGAATACAAGAACGCATTGTTTGTTTTGGGTTTTGGAGGAAATGGGATTACATTTTCAGTCCAGGCCATGGAAATTATTGTTTCGATGCTGAAAGGAAAAAAGCACCCTTTGGAGAATTTTTATCGGTTTGGGAGATAGATCGATATCATCATCCGCAATTAATCGAATAACTACCATCGCAAAATGAAAAGGTGCTATTTTATCTTGATATAATAACCAATATAGCTTTGTGGTTATCAAAATCAGTACTAATATTGCACAACTAATTTCAGATCATATCATGAAAAATAAAGCGCTTTTCCTAAAAACCGTAGCAGGTTTTTTGTCAGTTTCAATTCTTTTTGCAAGCTGTGGAAGTACTACAATGATCCAGTCTTCTCCGACTGATGCCAAACTGTATATGAATGGCGAACTTATGGGAAATACCCCATATGCTTATCGGGATACAAAAGTAGTGGGCAGTTCCACTTTGGTAACTTTGGAAAAAGAGGGTTACAATCCATTCAATACTTCTTTTTCACGAGATGAAGAATTGGATGTAGGGGCATTGATCGGAGGGATTTTTTTACTGGTCCCTTTTCTTTGGATTATGAAATATAAGGGGATGAGGACCTATGAACTGCAGCCTGCCACTTCAGTTTCCGACGCTTCTTATTTTACCATTCCTTCAGGTCTTGACAAAACCAAAGCAGATAAATTAAGGGAATTGAAAAAACTGTTAGACGAAGGCGTGATCACCAAAGAAGAGTTTGAAATTGAAAAAAAGAAGATTTTGGAAAGCCTTTGATTCAATTTCCATACGGACCTATTTAGCTTTTACCTTGCGAATCAATAACTTAGAGCTTTGGAAAATTCATTTCCAAAGCCCTCTTTTTTTGTTCCTCGCTTCATGTTGAAGTTTGACAAATTGGCCTGCATGCTTCACATTCGGAGGTATAGTCATTACCATCGCATAGCCATTTTTGATCAGATGGGCATTGAGGAAATAGCCGTTTTCCAGATATACATAAGCTAAAGTCCGCTTGTACCGGTCGTATCTGCTGACATCATATTCCAACCGGACTTTATTGCCGTTCAGTATTTGCTCTAGATAGGTTTTGGACTCCTTGCCATAGTAGCCGATTATCTTTTTCCCCGCTTTTCTTGATTCGGGGGCATCCACACCGATGAGCCTGATTTTTTCCTGAACACCTTTTTCACCTGTGATCCAAAAAGTATCTCCGTCCACGACTTTGGTGACTGCGTAAAATCTGGATTTTGATTGCGCACGTAATTCTGTGTTTGAGAAAAAAAGAATTGATAAGAGGAGAAGAAAATATCGGGTTTTAAGCATGGGCGAAAATAGCGTATTTTTCAGAAGCGACAGACAAGAGGCGAGATGCAAGAGGCAAGAAGCGAGATACAAGAAAAAATGTATCAAGAACCAAGTATCAAGAAATAAATTGAAATGGGGTGGAAATAAATTGAAATAAAGGTGCTACGTCAACCTATTTATAGTGGGCAGGTCTGAGGGCTGTTAGAGCGAAAGGTCTTTCAAAAGGAAAACGGAGTAATGAGATTCTTCACTACGTTCACAGTGACGTGGTTGTAAGGAAAATTCACAGCGCCCATTTCCTGTCATTGGTAAACGCCACATTCAGCCATTTTTTGAGGTTGATGGTTTTCATATTGGTCAGGATTTCTTCCCTGATATCGTCTTGCTCCGCAAGGCTTGGCTGCCAACCGTCAGGCGACACGACAAAATCTATTTCGATAAAAAGCTTTGGTCCGGACTTCGAAACGCGGAGAAAAGACTCTTGGAAATTGTATTCCTTCTCAATGCCGGCCACTATTTGTTCACAGAGTTCCAGGTATTTGTTGTCTGCTTTCATGTCGAGTACTTCACGGATCTGCAATCCCATATTGGTGATCGGCACTTTGAGAAAATAGGCCGACACCACAATGACCATCAGCGGATCCATGTAAGGCATCAGGTAATTATACTTGGTGTAGCCCAGTCCTAGTGATAATAAAAACCCCACCATTACTGCAAGACTGAGGAAAGTGTCCATGAGCCATTGCTGCGATTCAGCATCTATCAAGCCTGAAGGGATAATTTTGTTTTTCTTTTTCAACACCAAATGAATTGCGTAACAGCTCGTGGTAGCGATAAAAGCATAAATCAAACCTGAT